>ERZ773260.1280-NODE-1280-length-33479-cov-13.973582_pt1 | contig 33479 bp, 26 predicted proteins | sample MGYA00511387_ERZ773260 | MGnify/ENA primary metagenome ERZ773260 (study PRJEB29015, sample SAMEA2737745) | human gut metagenome | biome: human gut; feature: human-associated habitat; material: faeces | place: China | collected 2012 ...
GCTGACTCCCTCAGTCGCTTCGCGCTGACTCCCTCAGTCGCTTCGCGCTGACTCCCTCAGTCGCTTCGCGCTGACTCCTTCAGTCGCTTCGCGCCAGCTCCCTCAAGGAGGGAGCTCTTGGTTGCTGTCCAATAATTGAGTAGCGCTTATTTGTTGTCGATGATAAAACCGATAGGGGAAATCCAAGAACCTCAGGTTCTTGGTGGGGTTTGGGGCAAAGCCCCAAAAAACGTCACTCGTGGTTCAGCGTCCAGCTATGCACGACGTCGCGCGCCAGCCGGTCGCCGGTTTCGCCGCGCAGAATAATGCGCGGCATGTCGCGGCTCAGGAAGAGCGCCGGCCCCTCCGTCACCGAATACGCGCCGATGTTCATAAACGCCAGCACGTCGCCCTGCTCGAGGGGATGCAGCTCCGCCTTGCGGACGAGCACATCCGCCGTCGTGCATAGGCTGCCGCACAGCGCCCACGGCTGCATATCGCCCTCGCGCGCGGGCGATTGCTCGATGATCGGCACGCGCATGCCCATGTTGCCGCCGAGGTAGTTGACGTGGTGAATACCGCCGTCCACAATGGCGTAGGCCGTGCCGCCGTTCACCTTGGTATCGACCACGCGGGTCAGGTACGCGCCGCATTCGGAGGCGAAGAAGCGCCCCATTTCAATCGTCAGTTCGCAATGCGCGGCCAGCGCGGCCAGATCGGGCGCCAATTCGCGAATCGGCGCGAGCGTGTCGCTGTGATCCTCGTGGCTGAAATACGGGAAATACAGGCCGGGGCCGTATTCCACGCGGACGGTTTCCATGCCGTATTCCGCTTTCAGCCGGTCGGCCAGCGCGCAGAGCATGGCAAGCTCCTTGCGCTGCCCATCCAGCTTCTTGCGCTGGGTGCCGGAAAAATAGTGAACGCCCTCGATGCGAATACCGGGGGTGGCGGCGCGATGGTCGAGCGCGGCGAAGAAATCCCGCTCGTCCATGCCGAACTGAGAACCCGCCGTCAGCCGCAGCAGCACGGGGTAAACCCGGCCGCGCGAGCGCGCGGCCTCGTCGATCAGGCGAACGTGCAGCGGGGATTCGCAGGTGAAGCGCGTCACGCCCAAATCCATGGCGCGCTCCACGTCCGCCATCGTCTTGTTCACGCCGGAAAAGAGCACCATGTCGGGGGAAACGCCCTGCTGACGGCAGATTTCCAGCTCGCCGGGGCTGCATACCTCGAGCGTGCCGACCAGACGGCGCATCGCCGGAATGAGAAACGGGTTCGCCTTGATGGAATAGCAGAGGCGGATATCTTCGGGCACGATGGCGCGCACGGCCTTCATGCGGCGCGCGAGCTGCACCTCGTCAAAGACGAAGCACGGCGTGCCGAAGCGCTCTGCGACGGAAAAGAGGTTATCCATGTCGAGCCTCCTTTTTGGCGGCCTTTGCGGCGGCGTAACGCTCCAGCAGCGCGGCGCGGTCGATCTTGCCGTTTTTGTTGAGCGGCATCGCGTCCACCTGCATGAAGAGGTTGGGGATCATGTAGCCCGGCAGAATCTCGCGCAGCGCGCCGGTGATGGCGGCCTTGTCCGCCTCGCCGGTGTAGAAGGCGAGAATCTTGCCCTTGTCCGCCAAATAGGCGCACAGCGCGCGCTCCACGCCGGGCACGGCGGTCATCTGCACCTCGATTTCGCTCAGCTCGATGCGGTGCCCCATGTGCTTGATCTGGAAATCCTTTCGGGAGACATAGACCATTTCGCCGCGCTCGTTGACCCGCACGAGGTCGCCGGTGCGATAGATCGGCTCGATGTAGGCGCGGTTGAGCGGGTTTTGGGTGAAGCTGGCGGCGGTGCGCTCCGCGTCTTTATAGTAGCCCAGCGCGACGGAGGTGCCGCTGACGCACAGCTCGCCGATTTCGCCGGGCTTGACGGCCTCGCCGCCGTCCGGCGTGAGCAGCAGGATGCGCTCGTTTTTGAACGGCACGCCGATGGGGAGCGACTCGTTTTCGGCAAACTCGCGATCCACGACGTAATAGGTGCAGTTGCAGGTGATCTCCGTCGGGCCGTAGAGGTTGACGTACTGCACGTCCGGCAGGTATTTTTGCAGCTTGTGCAGGTGCTTGATCGGCATGACCTCGCCCGAAAAGAGGATCGCGCGCAGCGTCGTCGGGGTTTTATAGGCCAGCGCGTTCATCGTCGTCAGGAAGCAGAGCGCGCTGACCGCCCAGACCATCAGCGTCACGCCGCGGCCGCAGAGGAAATCCATCAGCTTCGTCGGGTTGGTGAAATACGCCGTCGGCACAATCTCCACCCGCGCGCCGGTAAACAGGCCGCTGTAAATATCCTTGACGGATACGTCGAAGTCAAACGGCGCCTGATTGGCCAGCACGTCCTTTTCCGTGATGGCGAACGTCTCCGCAAAGCAGGGGATGAATTCGCACACGTTGCGGTGGCAGACGACCACGCCCTTCGGCGTGCCGGTCGAGCCGCTGGTGAAATTGACGTAGAGCGGATCCGCATCGATCATCTGCGCGCGGACGGCGGCCAGCGCGGGCGCGTCGGGCGGCGTTTCTTCCAGCTCCTCGATGAGCAGGATGCGCGCGGGCGGCTCGGTGCCCTCAAGCTGGGCCAGATGCGCCCTGTCGGTGACGACGATGGGCGTATCCAGCGTTTCGAGCATCGCGCGGACGCGCGGCGCGGGGTGGCGCAGGTTGAGCTGGGCATATGCGCACCCGGCATAGACCGCGCCCATGAAGCCCACGACGGTCTCCACGCCCTTGTCCATATAAAAGCCGACGACGCTGCGCGGCGGCACGAGCGGAATCAGCGCGGCGGCGACGCTTTGCGCGCGGCGGACGAGCGCGGAAAAGCTTACCTCGGTCTGCTCGTCGGCAAAGGCGATTTTTTCCGGCAGACGCGCAGCGGTCTGCTCCAGAGCATCTAAAATCAGGTTGTTCATGGTTGTATTCCTCAAATGCGGCATGGCGCTTTGGAAAGAGTTTGGCTGCCAAAGGCAGACGAAAGGGAAAAAGGCGGAACGCACAGAAAGCGCGTTCCGCCATGCGTTATTCCATTATACCCGATTGCGCCTCAAGATTCAACCCTCGGCGAGCGCTCGGAGAGGTCATACCAGACGGAATCGGTGTTCTCCTGCCCCTTCGGCACGGCATAAACGCGCAGGGTTTCGCCATCCGGCACGAGCGCGGCGGGGAGCGTGTCGCTTTCGCCGTCATCGAGCAGCGTGGTTTCCGTGCCGTCCGCCGCGACGGAGACGAACCGATACTGCGGCGTGACGAGCGTGCCGCGGTTGCAATCGGCGATGTATACGTCCTCGCCGACGCTCAGCCAGACGTTGGTGATGCGGTCGATGGAGGCCAGATACTGCGCCTGATCCGCGTAGAACCAGCCGGAAACATCCTCGCCGCTCGTGTAGGCGTTGAAGAAACGGGCGAAGAACGCGCTGAACAGATCCGCGCCCGTTCCGTTCATGTGATAGAGGTCGTAATAATACCCGTCGAGGTTTTGCAGATATTCCGCCTTGGCATATTGGAAATTAAAGCAGGGGATATCGTTTTCCCGGCAGTAGCGCATCAGGCTTTCGCCGTAGGGCAGAAAGCCCGGCTCGGCCAGCGCGTGCGCCGTCAGGTTGGGGGAGAGGACGACGATCAGGCGGCTGCCCTTCTCCGCGCAGAGCGCCTTGTAGCGCGCCAGAAACGCCCTGGAAGCGTCGAACAGCTCGCAGGGATAGCCGGGGTCTGGTTCGCGCAGCACCGTCTCGCGGATGAGCGTTTCGGCGCTCTCGCCGCTGGTGTGGCGCAGGAAGCCGCCGCCCGCATAGGCGACGGTGGAATCCATCGTCGGCCGCAGGCGCGCGTATTCGCTTTGGGCGTTCAGGCGCAGCGCGACGGTCTTGACCACGTCGGCGGGGGATTCCGCGCCGAATTCCCGGAACAGGAACAGGCGGTTGAGGTAGTCGCCGTCCTCGCGGCAGGCGTCCATGAAATACGTCAGCCGGTTTTGAATGCCGCTGAGGAAGGGCGACAGCTTAAAAAAGGCGTTGGGGTCTTCCTTGGCGGTGTTGAAATTATACGGCTCGACGACCAGCACGGTGTATTCCGGGCTGTTTTGGCGATACAGCTCGCGGGTCAGCGCCAGCTCGCCCTGCAAAGAAAGCCCCGGAACGGCGGCGGAAAACGCCTTCCGCCCCGTCTGCTCGCTGATGAGCGCGGCGTTGAAGTGGTCGCGCACGATGGAAGAACCGACGACCGCCAGCTCGATATCCCGGCTGTTTTTCAGCTCGTCCATCATCAGCGCGACGAAGGTATCCGTCTGAATCAGGCAGGTGTTCGCGAGGGCGATCGCCAGCGCAAGCACGAGAAAAAACGCGGCGAACCGAAGAAAAGGCCGAATGTTTGTACGCACGAAAAGAAACCTCCCGAAAATCAAACCTGCAAGCAGGGCTCTTCGTCTATGCCGGGGCGGAAATCAAAGTACAGCGACGGGTCGTCCGCGCCGCCCTGCGCGCGGGCATAGACGCGGATGCATTGCCCCGTCAGCGCGCCCTTGTCGCAGGCGAGAATGCCATCGGCCTGCCAATCCGTCAGCGGGGTCTCCGCGCCCGTCGCCTCATCCCGCAGGAAGAAGCGGTATTCCGGCGCGACGCTCGGGCCGTGGTTGCAGTTGGCCGCATACACGTCGCGCGCGCCGTTTTCGCTGGCGGCGGCGACGGCCTGACGGCTCTGCGCCCATGCGCCGTTCCATTCTCCCTCGGGGAAGTAGGTCTGAATCCAGCAGTTGGTGATGAACGAGACGGAGTTGAAATAGGCCCACCTGTCGGCGTAGAACCAGTCGCTCGTGTCTTCCCCGGCGAGATACGCCTTAAAGAATTTGCAGAAGGACGCGCTGAAAATATCCGATCCTTCGCCGACCATGTGATACAGATCGAAATAATATTGATCGGTTTCGCGGGGATACAGCTCCGGCTTCGCGTAGGAGAAGTTGACGCAGGGCATGTCGTTTTCCCCGCAGAAGCGCGTCAGCGCGTCGGCGTAATCCAGAAAGCCCGGAATGGCGAGGTTGTGCGCCGTCATGTTGGGATAGATGAAGACCAGCAGCTTGGAGCCCTTCTGCGCGACGAGGTCGCGGTATTCCAGCAGCATCTCCCGCGTCTGCGGCAGAAGGTCATAGACGTAGCCCGTGTATTCGCGGATGATCTGTTGGCGAACCATTTCCGTGGCGCGCTCGTCGGTGTCGCAGCGCGAATAGCCGCTGCCCATATAGGTCATGCGCGGGTCGAGCGTCGGGCGGATCTTTTCATAGGTCTGGAACGGCCGCAGGTGCATGCCGACGGTCTCCATGAACTCGCCGAACGAATCGACGGCGTAATCGCGGAACATGAACGCGCGATCGACGTACCAGCCGTCCTCCTTGGCGACGCTGTAATAATAGCGGAGCTGCTCAAACGGGGAGGAGAGGAAGGGCAGCAGATCGTATTGCCCCTCGATGCCCTCCTTGGCGCTGTCCACGGTGAACGGCTCGATGACCAGTATCGTCCATTCCGGGCTGTTTTTGCGGTACAGCTCGCGGGTCGAGGCGATGTTGCCCTGCAGCATGCCGCAGGGAATCCCGAGGGCAAAGCAGGTCTTGCCGATTTCCTTTGAAATCATCTCGGCGTTGAAGTGGTCGCGCACGATGGAGGAACCGACGAACGCCACCTCGATGTCGCTGCGCGCCTTGACCTCCGCCATGGTCAGCGCGGCATGGATATCGGTTTTGATGCAGAAGGTATTGGCAAACGCCACGATGAGCGCAAGCCCCAGCAGGAAAGCGGCGAGCCGGAGCAGACCGCGAAAGGTTGGATGTTTCAATTTGCCGCCTCCACCATCAGAATACCGCGTACATAAAGCCGGAAGCGGCGACGTTTGAGCCGCCGAAGGTTGCCAGCACGAAGAAAATGAACGCATAGAGCACCGCCCAGCGCAGCGCCAGCGGGCGGGAGAGCACGAAATCGCGGATCTTCACGCCGCGCTCCTGCATGAGGGAGACGACAAAGAGAATAATCGTCGCGACGAGCAGGATGCGGTAATCCTTGGCCGCCAGGCCGAGGGTATCCAGCGTGCCATCAAAGAGCTGTTGCGCGTTGAAGGCGAAGAACGTCTTATGCAGCATGGTAAACGCATCACAGACGCGAACGCAGCGGTCAAAATACCAGCCGATGTTCACGATGAGGAACGTGCGCAGAATCCGGAACACGTGGAAGCCGCCGGAGGCCGTCAGCCGCGGCAGGCGGTCGTTCATCCGCTTATAGACCGGCTCGACCAGCGCGGTGAACGCGAGAATCACGCCGTTATACAGCCCCCAGAGCACATAATTCATCTGCGCGCCGTGCCAGACACCCACCAGCAGAAACACCAGAATGTTGCCCAGCGCGGCGGGCAGGGCGCGGGCGATGTGCGTACCGGCCTTTTTCTTGAGCGCCTTGCTCATGCGGGAAACCGGGCGGGTCAGCGCGAAGGGATAGAACACGTAGTCGCGCATCCACGCGCCCAGACTGATGTGCCAGCGCCGCCAGAAATCGCCGAGGGAGACGGAGAAATACGGCCGCTTGAAGTTCGGCGCAAGCTGTATGCCGAAGAGCTGGGCGATGCCCGTCACCAGATCGATGCCGCCGGAAAAATCCGCGTATTGCTGGAGGGAGTAAAACAGCACGCCGACGACGATGACCGCGCCGCCGTAGGCGCTCTGGCTGCCGAAAACCGCCTCCACCAGCGGCAGGACGCGGTCGGCGATCACCTTTTTCTTGAACCAGCCCCAGAGCATCAGCAGCAGGCCGCGCTCGATGCCGTCAAGGTCGAAGCGGTGCGGCGTGATGAGCTGGTTTTCGAGCTGGTCAAAGCGCGCAATCGGCCCCTGAATCAACTGCGGGAAGAAGGAGACGAACAGCGCGAACTTCGCCGGGTTCTTCTCCGGGGCGTATTTGCCGTTGTAGACGTCGATCAGGTAGCCCATCGACTGAAAGGTATAAAAGCTGATGCCCAGCGGCAGAACCAGCCCCAGCGACGGCGCGCTGCCGCCCAGCAGCGACGCGCCCCACGCCATCACGGGGTTCAGATACTTGAGCACGGCCAGCACGCCGAAATTCAGCAGCAGCACCGCGAAAAACCAGACGCGCTGGCGCGAGCGCGTCTTGGCCTTTTGAGCCTTTTTCGCCTCGGCGGTCAGCTCGGCCTTGTGCGCACGCAGATAGGCCTTTCCGCTTTCGCCGACGCGGGCGATGACCAGCGCGCCCGCCCATGTCGTCAGCGTCGTCAGGGCGATGAAGGGCAGGGCGGACAGGCCGCAGGTCAGATAAAACCCGTAGCTGAGCAGCAGCAGCAGCACCCAGCGCAGGCGCAGCGGGCAGACGTAATACAGCGCCGCGCCGACAAAGGCGACAGCCAGCAGGACGGTAAGCGACATGACAGTTTCCTCTCTTTATCCAATGAAAAATCAGGGCAAATCAATCCAATTTATAACTATATCATGGGCGATTCGGAGTGTCAAGAAAAGCGGGATAAAAAAATGAATTGTCATCCTCTCCGCGCGATGCTATAATAAAGGAATATGGGACAAAATCATCGGAGGAATCGACATGCTCACAAGAAAATCGCCCTTCGCGCAGGGGGAAAACGACAGAACGATCATGCAGGACGGCTTCAGCGCGCCGGTGGAAAGCGCGCCGCGTCTGCGCTTTTCCTCGGCCTGCGCGATGGTCGGGCGGCGCGTGATGGATTTTTCCGATAACGGGGATGGAACGCTGACTGCCGTGCGCTGCGTCGATCGGCAGGCGGATGATCTGGATATCCAGTTCGAGGCGGGCGCGTGCCCGGTGGTGGCCATCGCGCCGCGCGCGTTCGAGGGCTGCGCCGCGCTGCGCCGGGTCATCCTGCCGGAGAGCCTGCGGCAGATCGGCGAAATGGCGTTTTCCGGCTGCTCGCATCTGCGTCTGCTGACCATCCCCGGCGGGGTGCAGCGCGTGGGCACGCTGGCCTTCGCCAAATGCAGCCAGCTCGAACGGGTGCGCATCGAGCCGGGCGTCGTGCAGCTTGGGCCGAGCTGCTTTTCCAAATGCGCGGCGCTCAAGCGGGTGGAAATGCCCGCCAGCGTCACGCAGATCGGCGGCGGCGCGTTCTTCGGGTGCAGCAAGGAGCTGAGGCTCTACGGCGCGGAGGATGCGCCCGCGGCGCAGTACGCCCGGCTCAACGGGCTGACGTTCGATTTCCAGAGCTGGAAGGACGACGAGGAGCTCGTGCTCCGCGAGGAGGAGGACGGCACGCTGACCGTTTTGGGCGCGCGGCAGACCGCGCCGCACCGCATCGAAATTCCGACGGAAATCTGCGGCAGGCGCGTGGCGGCGATTGCGCCGAAGGCATTTTTTGCCAGCGGCACGCTGGAGCAGCTCGTCGTGGGCGGCGGTGTTCGCGAAATCGGCGAGAGCGCGTTTTTCGGCTGCCGCCAGCTCGTCAGCGTCAGCTTTGAGCGCGGGCTGGAGCAATTAAAGGACAGCGCTTTCGCCGGGTGCGAGAGCCTGACGCAGGTGACGCTGCCTTGGGGCACGAGTGCGGTCGGGCGCATGGCGTTTTTCGGCTGCACAAGGCTCTCGTTTGTCAAAATGCCGACGACGACGCGCGTTTCGGATTTCGCTTTCGACGGCTGCGCGCCGGGGATTCGGGTGTTCGGCGGCGTTTACGCGGGCAGGATGAACCCGATCGGCGAATAAAGACGAATAAAAAAACGAACGAAAAAAGAATGTTGCGACGAGAGGCTGTCAAGCCGATAAGACCGGGATTGTAAGAACGGTCTGGATTGAGCTTGACGGCCTTTTTTGTCGTATGGAATCATTGAGTAAAAAAGCAAATTCCGAACAAAACGCGGGCGCGCAATGCGCGCCCCTACGGGTACGGCTGTACAATACGCAGTTGTTTTTTCCGCAACGTTGTAGGGGCGCGCATCGCGCGCCCGTTATCGGAACCTGTACAAAACCATTTATTTGTCGGATGGAAAGCGGAGGAAAAAGCGTATAGAGAACGCCTTTCGCGCTCAAACTGGTATAAACGGCAGCGGAGGCGAGAGCATGAGGGCGAAATGGACGGATTTGGCCGTGGAGGCGGCGGGCGGCGAGCTGCGCGAGGGCGGCCTGTCGCGCACGGTCGTGAAGGTGGAGGACGAGGCGAGCGCGCGGAGGCTGGGCAGGCCGATGGGCACCTATGTCACGTTGGCCTGCGAGCAGGCGCTGACGGTTTCGCTGGAAACGCGGCGCGCGCTGGCGGCGGAGCTGGCGAAGACCCTTCGCGGCATGCTGCCCGAGGGCATGAAAACGGCGCTGGTCGTCGGGCTGGGCAACCGCAGCGTCACGCCGGATTCCCTCGGCCCGCGCACGGCGGAGCGCGTGCTGGTGACGCGGCACATCGGCGACAGCCTGCCGTGGGGCGCGGAGATGAACAGCGTCTGCGCCGCCGCGCCGGGGGTGCTCGGCGTGACGGGCATGGAGACGGCGGAGATTCTGCGCGGCATGGTCGCCCATGTCAGGCCGGACGCGGTGATCGCCGTGGACGCGCTGGCCGCGCGCAGCTCCAAGCGCATCGCCTCGACGATCCAGATTGCGGATACGGGCATCACGCCGGGCTCGGGCGTGGGTAACCACCGAAAGGCGCTCGACCGGGAGACGCTCGGCGTGCCCGTCGTCGCGGTGGGCGTGCCGCTGGTGGTGTATGCCTCGACCATCGCCGCCGACGCGCTCTGCGCGCTGGGCGAAGGCGAGGTGGAGGAGGAACGCATCGCGGCCTGCGTGGAGCGCGTGGTTTCCGAAAAGCTGGGGGAGATGATCGTCACCCCGCGCGAGGTGGACGCGCTGGTGGAGCGCATGGCCGGTGTGCTGGCCGACGGAATCAATCAGGCGCTGCATCCGCGGCTGAGCCGGGATGAAATCGCGCAGATGATGGCGCAGTAAGGGAGGAGAGCCATGAAAAGAAAAATGGGATGGGCGGCGCTGATGATCTTGTCTTTGCTGCCGGGGCTGGCCAAGGCCGACGATACGCCGATGGAGGCGGAAGCGCCGATTACGCTGACCAGCCCGAGCGCGATTCTCTGCGAGGCCTCGACCGGGCGGGTCGTCTTTGAAAAGAACGCGGACGAGCGCCGACCGGTCGCCAGCGTCAACAAGGTGATGACGATTCTGCTGACGCTGGAGGCGCTGGACGAGGGGCGCGTGTCCGTGCAGGATCAGGTGACCGTCTCCCCGCGCGCGGCGAGCATGGGCGGCAGTCAGGCGTTTCTCGACGCGGGCGAGCGCTATCCGCTCGGCGAGCTGCTCAAGACCGTGATCGTCGCCAGCGCCAACGATTCGGCCGTCGCCATCGCGGAGCACCTCGCCGGGGCGGAGGAGGCGTTTGTGAAGCTGATGAACGCGCGCGCCGATGAACTGGGGCTCCAAAACACGCATTACGTCAACTGCACCGGCCTGCCCGCGCCTGATCACTATACCACCGCGCGGGACGTGGCGAAGCTGAGCGCGCAGCTCGATCTGCATCCGCTGTATTACCGCTACTCGACGATCTGGATGGATGAGATTCGGCACCGCGGCGGGCGCGTGACCGCGCTGACGAACACGAACCGGCTGGTTCGGTTCTACCCCGGCTGCGACGGCTATAAGACCGGCTCGACCAACGAGGCGCGCTACTGCATCAGCGCGACGGCCAAAAAGGACGGCATGCGGCTGATCGCCGTCGTGCTCGGCACACCCGCTGGGCAGACGCGCTTTGACGAGGCGCGCGCCATGCTGGAGTACGGCTTTGCGAACGTGAAGCTGACGACGCCCATCGCGCAGGGACAGCCGCTGGATATGACGGTGCTTGTCCGCCTTGGCGGGCGGGATCGGGTCTCGGTGGTCAGCGGCGGCACGTGCAGCCTGCTCGAAAGGCGGGGCGAGAAAAATGCGCTTTCGCTGGAGGCGGCGCTCGTCGAGCGGGTGAACGCGCCGGTTTACGCGGGCGACGTGCTGGGGGAAATCCGCGTCAGGTGGGACGGCGAGGTGGTGGCGGTGGTGCCCGCCGTTGCCGGGGAGGACGTGCAGCTTCCCGGCATGGTGGACGCGCTGATTCGGATTCGCGACCATTTTATGCTGACTGGGGCTTGACAACCGGAAGATGCCGTGCAATACTCTGAAGTTACGGAGGGAACGTTGAGGCTCTGCCTCAAACTCCGGCAAGAACCTGAGGTTCTTGCATCTCCCGCCTTCGCGGATTGCTTTGCAATCCATGAAGAGAGGGTGCAGGGAAATCATTTCCCTGCTGGGGTTTGGGGCGAAGCCCCAACGTTCTCCCTTAAAAAGCAAAAGAGGGATGGCCATGAATCAAAATGAAAATTCGTCGCCCAAGCGCGAGAACTTCGCTTCTCGATTGGGCTTTCTGCTCGTCAGCGCGGGCTGCGCGATCGGCATCGGCAATGTCTGGCGCTTTCCGACGGTCGCGGGGCAGAACGGCGGCGGCGTATTCGTGCTGTTTTATCTGATCTTCCTGCTGGCGATGGGCGTTCCCGTGCTGACCATGGAGCTGGCTGTCGGCCGTGCAGGTCACGGAACGGCGACGCAGGCGTATCGCGCGCTGGAAAAGCAGGGCGCGAAGTGGCATCTGCACGGCTATCTCTGCCTGTTCGGCTGCTGCATGCTGATGATGTATTACACCACGGTCAGCGGCTGGATGCTCAGCTATTTCTTCAAATTCCTGACCGGCGCGTTCAGCGGCCTGAGCGGCGACGCGGTTTCCGGCGTTTTTGGTCGGATGCTGGAAAGCCCCGGCGAGATGGGCGGCTACATGGCGCTGACCGTCGTGCTCGGCTTTGCGATTTGCAGCTTCGGCCTGCAAAACGGCGTGGAGCGCATCACCAAGGGGATGATGTGCGCGCTGATCGTGCTGATTGCCGTGCTGGCCGTGCACAGCTTCACCCTCTCCGGCGCGAAGGACGGGCTTGCGTTCTTCCTTCTGCCCGATTGGGGGCGCGCCGTGGAGCAGGGAATCGGCAGCGTTCTCGTTTCGGCGATGAATCAGGCGTTCTTCACGCTCAGCCTCGGCATCGGCGCGATGGAAATCTTCGGCAGCTACATGAACCGCGACCATACGCTGACCGGCGAGGCCGTGCGCATCTGCGCGCTGGATACGTTCGTGGCGGTCAGCGCGGGTCTGATTATCTTCCCGGCCTGCTTCTCCTACGGCGTTTCGCCGGATGCGGGGCCGAGCCTCATCTTCATCACCCTGCCGAACGTCTTCACCGGCATGGCGGGCGGCCGCGTGTGGGGCACGCTGTTCTTCCTGTTTATGACGTTCGCCAGCTTCACGACGGTCGTCGCGGTGTTTGAAAACATCATTGCCAGCGCCATGGAGCTGTTTCACATCGAGCGCCGCCGCGCGTGTGTGCTCGGCGCGGCGTTCATCCTGCTGGCGAGTGTGCCGTGCGTGCTGGGCTTCAACCTGTGGAGCGGCTTCCAGCCGCTGGGCGCGGGCAGCACCGTGCTCGACGGCGAGGATTTCATTGTCTCTAACCTGCTGCTCCCGTTCGGCAGTCTGGTGTATCTGCTCTTCTGCGTGACGAAATGGGGCTGGGGCTTTGACCGCTATCTGGAGGAAGCCAACGCGGGCGAGGGGATTCGCCTGCCGCGCGCGCTCAAGCCGCTGCTGCAAATCGTCCTGCCGATTCTGATCGTGCTGATTATCGTGCAGGGATTGATTTAATACTAATTCTTGTTAAAATGGCTTAATCCGCGCACCATCTTTTTCGCTCTGACTTTGCCTCGTTCCGTTCAACGTACCTCCAGTACGCCTCACTTCACTTGGCTTCGTCAGAACAAAAAATCTGATGCGCTCTGTTAAGCATTTTAACTGCGAATTAGTATAAGCGCATAATGACAGCCATGCGGGCAGTTCAAATGAACCCTGCATGGCTGCTTTTTATTGGCGGAAACATTGACTTTTTCGACTAAACATGTTAAGATAAAGGCACGACGGAAGGGTTTTTGTATTGGTTAGCCCTTGCGGACCTGCGAGACGATGACTGCAATCATTGTCCCGCTTTTTTCTTTTTGAAAAGAAAGTAAAGCAACAAAAAAGCGCCTCTCTTTCGAGAAACGCTTGATTTCGCTTTGTTTCTTACTCAGCGGTGTAGGGCAGCAGCGCGATGGCACGGGCGCGCTTGATGGCCTCGGAAAGCTGACGCTGATGCTTGGCGCAGTTGCCGCTCATACGGCGGGGCATGATCTTGCCGCGCTCGTTGATGTTGCGGCGCATACGGGAGTTCGCATCACGGAACTCCTTGTAGTCGATGTATTCAATCTTATCGACACAGAACGCACAAACCTTGCGGCGCGGCTTACGGCCGCGCGGACGGCGTGCTCCACGATCTTCAGACATGGAAGTTCTCCTTTCTTCACCAGCAGGGCTGGCTTTGCAAATTGATCTCGGACTTAAAAGGGCAGTTCATCGTCATCCACCTGCGTGAACCCGGCGTCTGCGGGGGCGTAGGCCGGAGCCTGCGCGCGCGGCGCGGCGGGAGCGGCAGGGGCTTGGTGATAATCGCCGGAAGGGGCGCCGCTGCTCTGGTTGGCGGAAAGGAACTCGACCTCGTCGGCGACGATATCAAACGCGCTGCGCTTGCTGCCGTCCTGCGCCTCGTAGGTGCGGGTCTGGATGGAGCCGGTTACGGCCACCTTTCTTCCCTTGGTCAGATAGCGGCCGCAGAGCTCGGCAAGCTGGCGCCAGGCGACGATGTTGAGAAAATCCGTTTCCTGCTGGCCGGTCTGCGCGTTGCGAAAGCGGCGATTGACCGCGATGCTGAAGTTGCAAACCGGAACGCCGGACTGGGTAGATCTCATTTCAGGGTCGCGGGTCAGATTACCGATCAGAAAAACCTTATTCATATGACTCTGTTTCCTCTACTGCTTCACGAAGTTGCCTTCGTTCAGTTGGCGATGTTTCGCTTACGCCTGCTCGGCGGGAGCGGCCTCGACCTGGGTCTCCTCGCTCACGGGAGCGACGCGAACCGGGCGCGGCTTCACGCTGCTCTTCTTCTCAAGCAGCTTGACGATCTGAGAACGGATGACGTTCTCGTTGATGCCGAGATTACGGGAGAGCTCCTTGGGCAGCTCGGAAGCGCCGTTGAAAGCGACATACACGTAATAACCTTCGGTCTTGTAGTCGATGGCGTAGGCCAGGCGGCGCTTGCCCCACTCCTCAACCTTGACAACCTCGCCGCCGTTGGCAGCGATGATACCGTTGAACTTCTCGATCAGCTCCTTGCGGGCAGCCTCCTCGACGGTGGTATCAATGATGTAGATCAGTTCGTACTTATTCATGATCCTTTCACCTCCTTTTGGACTCTGGCTCTGCAATTTTGCATGCAGAACAAGGATGTGCCAGTTATGTATGATAGCACAGGAATCGCGAAAAAGCAAGCGGTTTCCGCGGATTTTTTCCGAAAATGCGGAAATTTGCGCAAAACGCGCCCAACCGGCCGGAATCGGGGAATCCTTTGGGCGGGACGAAGAAAGCGGCCAAAACCCTTGACGAACCAAGCGATTAAGGGTATAATTGCTCGGATAGTCTGTTTCAACTGATCCCCGTGGGTTTTAAGTAGAGGAAAGTAAAAGAAGTTATGTTTGTCGATCAGGTTAAAATCACCGCGAAGGCCGGCAACGGCGGCAACGGCGCGGTCTCCTTCCATCGCGAAAAATTTGTGCAGAACGGCGGCCCGGACGGCGGCGACGGCGGCAACGGCGGCGACATTGTGCTGCTCGCCGACCCGAACATGCACACGCTGATGGATTTCCGCTATAAGCGCAAATACACCGCCGACAACGGCGAAAACGGCGCGGCGGCGCTCTGCCGCGGCAAGAGCGCCAAGGATCTCATCATCAAAGTGCCGGTGGGCACGACGGTGCGTCTGGTTTCCGACGGCCGTTTGGTGGCCGATATGCACGAGGCGGGGCAGGAGCACATCCTGCTCAAGGGCGGCCGCGGCGGCTGGGGCAACGCGCACTTCGCCACGCCGACCCGTCAGGCGCCGAACTTCGCCAAGCCGGGGCAGAAATGCGAGATCACCGAGTTTGAGCTGGAGCTCAAGAGCATCGCGGACGTCGGCCTTGTCGGCTACCCGAACGTCGGCAAGAGCACGATTCTCTCCGTCGTGACGGCGGCGCGCCCGAAGATTGCGAATTATCATTTCACCACGCTGGCCCCGAATCTGGGCATCTGCCGCCAGTACGGCACGGATTTCGTCATGGCGGATATCCCCGGTCTGGTGGAGGGCGCGAGCGACGGCGTGGGGCTGGGCATCCGCTTCCTGCGCCATGTGGAGCGCACGCGCCTGCTGGTGCATGTGGTGGATATCGCGGGCAGCGAGGGGCGCGACCCGGTCGAGGATTTCGAGCACATCTGCGACGAGCTGGTGGCCTACGGCGATTTGGCCGAGCGGCCGCAGATCGTCGCCGCCAACAAGATGGATCTGCCGGGCGCGGAGGAGAACCTCGAACGCCTCAAAAAGCACCTCAAGGGCACGGACATCGAGGTTTATCCGGTTTCCGCCGCGACGCAGCAGGGCTTTGACGCGCTGATGGGCGCGATTGTGCGCATCCTGCCGACCCTGCCGGAGCGCCGCGTCTTCGAGGAGGAGCTGCCGGTGGGGACCGCCGAGCAGGCGCCGTTCACCATCGAAAAGGACGGCGGCTATTACGTCGTTTCCGGCCCGGCGATGGAGCAGCTCATCGACTCGGTCAACTTCACCGATCAGGAATCGCTCAACTATTTCCATCGCACCCTGCGCAGCCGCGGCGTGATCGACGCGCTGCGCGCGGCGGGCGCGAAGGAAGGCGACAGCGTCGTCATCGGCGATATGGAATTCGACTTTGTGGAGTAACGAGGGTACGATGGGGCGCTGCCCCAAACCCCGGTCAGGAACTGAGTTCCCGACACCTTCCACATATTGCCTTGCGGCATGCCGCAAGGCAAAGGATGGGGTTTGGGGTCTAAGACCCCAAGCAGGTTTGGGCGGCAGCCCAACGTTCCCCAAAACAGAAAGGATAGCTTATGACGAGTAAACAGCGCGCGTATTTGCGCAGTTTGGCCAACACCATGGAGCCGATCATCCATGTCGGCAAGGATGGCGTGAACGAGAATATGATCAAGCAGGCTTCCGACGCGCTCGAAGCGCGGGAGCTGATTAAGGGCACGGTTTTGCAGAACAGCCCGATGAGCGCCCGCGACGCGATTGCCGCCCTCTGCGAGGGCACGAACGCCGAGCCGGTGCAGTGCATCGGCAGCCGCTTCGTGATCTACCGCGCGCGGGAAAAAGACCCGAAGATCGTGCTTCCGTAAGGAAAAAAGAACCAAATCAATAAAGCAAGGCTGTCAAGCAAATAAACCTGATATTTCAAAAAACTAAGTGTTTTTGCCCGAAGGTTTCCAAAGGGCGATGCGCCAACAGGCGCCGTAAACGCTCGGAAAGCCCTTTGGTGGGGCAATGGGGCAAAGCCCCATATTCAAACAACGCTTAGAGATTTACTTTTTGAAATGCTTGGTTTAAGTATGACAGCCTTGTTTTATTTGCAAAGTATTATTTTGGGGCGGACTTTACCGCCGCGACAATACCTCCGCAGATCATCAGCGCACCGAGAATAAAGCTGGGGGTGACGGTTTCATGCAGAAACAGCACGCCCAAAATCGCGGAGACGAGCGGCTGCATCGGGTAAAACATGGAGCAAAAGCTCGCGTCCATCACCCGCAGGCTGTAATTCCAGAGCGAATGGGTCACGGCGGTGCCGAAAATGCCCATATACAGCACGGCGAGGACGCTTTGCACCGAAAAGGAGCAGGCGGCGCTTTGCAGCTCGATCAAAGACCATGCGCCGGTCAGGGGCAGGGCGCAGCAAATCGCAATCAGCGCGATCTGCATCGGGTCGTAGCGGCCGCTGATGCGGCGAATGATGATCGAGGCGGTGGACCAGAGGAAGACGCTGACCAGCATCATCAATACGCCGGCGGCGTCCGCCGTGCCGCCCACGCCGACGATGACCACCACGCCGAGCATGGAGAGCGCGACGCAGGCGATTTTGGACAGGGTGATGCGCTCGCGCAGAAAGAGCGCGGCGAGAATCGGGATGAAGATGGGGTTCATCGCGCCCAGCAGCGAGGAGAGCGAGCCGGTCAGCCGGTCAATCCCCAGCATTTGCAGGCAGAAGCTGGCGAAATACCCGGTGAAGCCGATGGCAAAGAGAATCGGCCAGTCGCGCCTGTCCACGGGTTTCAGCGCCCTGCGCAGGCGCAGGACGAGCAGGAGCGCCGGGATCGAAACCAGATAGCGCAGCGCGAGCAGCGTCACCGGGGGAATGGTGCGCAGCGCGACCTTGGAGACGACGTATTGGCTGCCCCAAAGCACGAAAGCGGTGAACAGGGGAATCAGGCGGCGCTTGTTCATATGAAAGCCTCACTTTGATAAGCGAATCCCGCCGCGCGGCGCTGAGCGCGCGCCTTTTCGGAATCCGCGTCTTTCTTCCTATTATAATTGAAGCGGGCGGCGTTGCATAGTTCAAAATGCGCGAAGGAGGACGGAAAGATCGAAATTTGCAAGCACCATCAAAAAGAACGGTTTTTTGGTGAAATTGGTCAATGAATTGCAACTGACTGCAAAATAGAAGTCGTAAAGTGAAAAACATTCATCGCAAAAGTGAAGAAAACTGAAAGAATTTGCTTGTTTTGACGGGGTGATTGCGGTATAATACCACCTATCAACGGCGGGGACAAAAAGCCCCCGGCGAATTTCATCAATCCTGTATAGGGGGAATTGACATGAAGAAGTTGCTTGCTGCGGCCGTTGCCGCCGCGATGACGATGACCGCGACCTTCGCGATGGCGGATGGCGCGATCAAGATTGGCGAAATCGGCCCGCTGACCGGCGCGGCCGCGATTTATGGCACGGCTGTCGCCAACGGCGCGCAGATCGCTATCGACGAGCTGAACGGGCTGGGCGGCCAGCAGTATGAGCTGAACGCGCAGGACGACGAGGCGGACGCGGAGAAATCCGTCAACGCCTACAACAACCTGCTCGACTGGGGCGCGCAGATGATGCTCGCGACCGTCACCACCAACCCCTGCATCGCCGTCGGCGCGCAGGCGCATGAGGATCGCGTCTTCATGCTCACGCCGTCCGCCTCTTCTTCGGACGTTACCGCCGATAAGGATAACGTGTATCAGGTCTGCTTCACCGACCCGGCGCAGGGCACCGCTTCCGCGCAGTACATCGCCGAGCACAAGCTGGCCGAGAAGGTCGCCGTGATCTACAACAACGCCGACGCATATTCCACCGGCATCTATCAGACCTTCGACGCGGAGGCCAAGAAGCTGGGTCTGGAGATTGTCGCCGTTTCCACCTTCACCGACGACACCACCGATTTCTCCGTGCAGGTGACCGCCGCGAAGGAAGCGGGCGCTGACCTCGTGTTCCTGCCGATCTATTACACCCCGGCTTCCATGATCCTCATGCAGGCCAACGCCATGGGCTACGCGCCGACCTTCTTCGGCTGCGACGGCATGGACGGCATCCTCGCCATCGAGGGCTTTGACACCAGCCTGGCCGAGGGTCTGATGATGCTGACCCCGTTCGCCGCGGATGCGAAGGACGAGAAGACGGTCTCCTTTGTCACCAAGTATCAGGAGAAGTTCGGCGGCGTGCCGAACCAGTTCGCTGCGGATGCTTATGACGGCATTTACGCGCTGGCTGCCGCCTGCGAGAAGGCGGGCGTGACCGCCGATACCTCCGTGGAGGACGCCTGCGACATGATTATCGCCGCCATGCAGGAGATTCAGGTGGAAGGTCTGACCGGCACCATGACGTGGGACGCCGCCGGCACCGTCACCAAGACCCCGACTGCCGTTGTCATCAAGGATGGCGCTTACGTCAGCGCGGAGTAAACAGCAATCTCAGCGTACATGGCTTCGGTCAGCCGGAGCCATGTACTTTTGTTGTATCTGCCGCGTTCGTCTATCCCCCCTTTTCTGACGCACTTACGCAAATGAGGTGAATGAAATGACATTGTTTCTTTCCTACCTGATTAACGGAATCAGTCTGGGAAGCGTCTACGCCATCATCGCGCTCGGCTATACGATGGTTTACGGCATTGCCAAAATGCTGAACTTCGCCCACGGCGACGTCATCATGGTCGGCGCGTATGTCTCCTTCTGCGCCATGCAGTACCTCGGTCTGCCGAAGCTGGTTTCCGTTGTGCTGGCGATGGCGGTGTGCACCGCGCTGGGCATTGTCATCGAGGGGCTGGCCTATAAGCCGCTGCGGAAAGCACCGTCGCTCGCCGTGCTGATTACGGCCATCGGCGTGAGCTACTTCCTCCAGAACAGCGCACTGCTGATCTGGGGCTCCGCGCCGAAGAGCTATCCCTCCGTCATTTCCCTCGGCTCGCTCACGCTGATGGACGGCCAGCTCGTCATCTCCGGCGGCACGATCGTCACGGTGCTGGCCAATATCGTCATCATGGTCGCGCTGACGGCGTTCACCGGGCGCACCAAGTTCGGCAAGGCGATGCGCGCCGTGTCCGAAGACAAGGGCGCGGCGGAGCTGATGGGCATCAACGTCAACATGACCATCTCCATGACGTTCGCCATCGGTTCCGCGCTGGCGGCGATTGCGGGCGTGCTGCTCTGCTCCGCTTATCCCACGCTCCAGCCGACCACCGGCTCCATGCCGGGCATCAAGGCGTTCACCGCCGCCGTCTTCGGCGGAATCGGCTCCATTCCGGGCGCGATGATTGGCGGCGTGCTGCTGGGCGTGATCGAGATTCTCGGCAAGGCGTATGTCTCCACCGAGCTGGGCGACGCGCTGGTGTTCGCCGTGCTGATCCTCGTGCTGCTGGTCAAGCCGACCGGCCTGCTGGGCAAGCCCGTGCGCGAGAAAGTGTGAGGTGAAAACCATGAGAAGCAAAAAATTCCGCAGCACCCTGATAACCTTCGGCATGGTGATCGCGGCGTTCATCGCCTGTCAGGTGATGATCTCCACCGGCGCGATGACCCGCTCGCTCAAGGGTCAGCTCGTGCCGATCTGCGCGTATGTCGTCATGGCCGTCTCCCTCAACCTGACGGTCGGCATTTCCGGCGAGCTGAGCCTCGGCCACGCGGGCTTTATGAGCGTCGGCGCGTTCTCCGGCATTGTGATGGCCATGTGGCTGAGCAAGGGCATGGGCGTGGCGAACGAAACGCTCTGCCTGCTGCTGGCGATTCTGACCGGCGGCGCGGCGGCCGGCGTCGCGGGCGTGGTCATCGGTATTCCGGTGCTGCGCCTGCGCGGCGACTATCTGGCGATTGTCACGCTGGCGTTCGGCGAAATCATCCGCAACGTCATCAACTGCCTGTATATTTCGCTGGACGGCCAGCGCCTGCATATCGCTTTCAACAACCCGAACGTGGCGGGCAAGCTGCTGGTCAACGGCCCGGCGGGCGCGACCGGCGTGAACAAGATGGCGACGTTCGGCATGGGCTTTGCGCTCACGCTCTTCACCCTGTTCGTGGTGCTCAACCTGATCGACAGCCGATCCGGCCGGGCGATCATGGCCATCCGCGACAACCGCATCGCGGCGGAGGCGATGGGGCTGAACGTGACCAAATACAAGATGATGGCGTTTGTCACCTCCGCCGTGCTGGCGGGCATGGCGGGCGCGCTTTACGGCCTGAATTTCTCCACCGTCGCCGCGTCGAAGTTCAAGTTTGATACGTCGATCCTCGTGCTGGTGTTCGTCGTGCTCGGCGGCATCGGCAACATCCGCGGCTCGATCATCTCCGCGACGCTGCTGACCATCCTGCCCGAGCTGCTGCGCGCGTTCGCGAATTACCGCATGCTCATCTATGCCATCGTGCTGATTCTGGTCATGCTGGCCACGAACAACCCGACGCTGCGCGGCATGGTGGAGCGGATCATCCCGCGCGGAAAAGGGCGGAAGAAGGAGGCTGACGAGGCATGACGGAAAACAAAAAGCGCGCCGCGACCCGAATGGTTCCGGCGCCGAGCCACGGCATCATCCCCGAGCGCGATCTCAACGAGCGCCCCGTGCTGGAGGCGCGGAATCTGGGGATTGACTTCGGCGGCCTGCATGCCGTCGAGGATTTCAACCTGATTATCGGCAAGACGGAAATCGCCGGTCTGATCGGCCCGAACGGCGCGGGCAAGACCACCGTGTTCAACCTGCTGACCAAGGTGTATCAGCCGACGATGGGCACAATTATGCTCAACGGCCGCGACACGGCGGGCATGAATACCGCGCAGGCCAACAAGCTGGGCATTGCCCGCACATTCCAGAACATCCGTCTGTTTGACAACATGTCCGTGGAGGACAACGTGCGCATCGGCCTGCACAATCAGGTGCGCTACGGCATGCTTTCCGGCATTTTCCGCATGCCGGGGTATTGGCGCGGCGAGCGCGAAATGCACGAGCGCGCGCTCGACCTGCTGAGCATTTTCGATATGCAGGATCTGGCCAATCATCAGGCGGGCAGCCTGCCCTACGGCGCGCAGCGCCGCCTTGAAATCGTCCGCGCGCTGGCCACCAATCCGTCGCTGCTGCTGCTGGATGAACCGGCGGCGGGCATGAACCCGCACGAGACGGAGGAGCTGATGGAGAACATCACGAAGATCCGCGATCAGTTCCACATCGCCATCCTGCTCATCGAGCACGACATGAGCCTGGTCATGGGCATCTGCGAGGGCATCTGCGTGCTCAACTACGGCAAGATCATCGCGAAGGGCACGGCGGCGGAAATTCAGAATAACCCGGTGGTCATCGAGGCCTATCTGGGCAAACGGAAGGAGCAATGAGCCATGAGCATGCTGAAGGTTGAGGGGCTTAACGTCTATTACGGCAGCATTCATGCCATCAAGGGCGTCTCCTTCGAGGTGAATCAAGGCGAAATCGTGACGATGATCGGCGCGAACGGCGCGGGCAAATCCACCACGATGAACACGGTCGCGGGCTTGCTCAAGCCCAAGAGCGGCAGCATCACGTTTGAGGGGCACGACATCACGTCTACCCCGGCGAGCAAGGTCGTGTCGCTCGGGCTGGCGCTCTGCCCGGAGGGACGGCGCGTCTTCCAGCAGATGAGTGTGCGCGAAAACCTCGAAATGGGCGGTTACACGCGCCCTGCGGGAGAGCTGGCCGCGTCGCTGGATCAGGTTTTCGAGCAGTTTCCGCGCCTGAAGGAGCGCCAGCGGCAGATCGCCGGAACGCTCTCCGGCGGCGAGCAGCAGATGCTGGCGATGGGGCGCGCGCTGATGAGCAAGCCGAAGCTGCTGATGCTCGACGAGCCTTCCATGGGTCTGGCGCCGCTGCTGGTCGAGCAGATTTTTGAGATCGTTTTGAAGCTCAATCAGGCGGGCACGACGATCCTGCTGGTCGAGCAGAACGCGCAGATGGCGCTTTCCATCGCCAACCGCGCCTATGTGCTGGAAACCGGCCATGTCGTCAAGGAAGGCAGCGCCGACGCGCTCATGCACGACGACGCGGTGCGCAAGGCGTATCTGGGATAATCGCATACACAGAGCTCCGCTCTCCGATGGGGAGGGCGGGGCTTTTGCTTGGCAAAAAACGGAGTAATTATTGAGCAAAAGGCAAATTCTACACAAAACGCGGACGCGCAATGCGCGCCCCTACGGGTACGGCGCGACTTATTGCTTAGACGGAAAATAACCTGATGAAAGACCTCCCTCCTTGAGGAAGGTGCAGACTGTAGACAAAAAGCTATTCTCCCCCCGAAGGGGGAGAATAGCCCTTTCCGCAAATGAAAGAATAGCTGAATTTCTTGATTTTGCTATTCAAGCCAAGTTTGCTTATGTCAACAAGCTGAGACCTCCCTCCTTGAGGGAGGTGGCACGACGAAGTCGTGACGGAAGGAGTAAAATCTAAAGCAGCTTTAGAAAATAATGGGAGGATTTGCTTGTAAATAAATTGACGAACTTCTCGATGTGTGATAACATAATAAGCGTGAGGAATGCCTGAAAAGCTCGTTTTGCGCGAAAAAACGGGCGGCATATTCGGGCTTGATTGTCAATTCAAGAGGAGGTTTTGTCAAGATGAAGAAACTTGCATCTCTGGTTCTCGCGTCCGCGATGGCCGTCGTGCCGTTTGCCGCCGGTCTGGCCGCAACGTTCACGCCGGGCGAGTACGAGGCGACGGCGCAGGGCTTCGCCGGTGCGGTGACCGTGAAGGTGACCGTGGACGAAGAAAAGGTGACGGCTGTGACCGTGACCGGCGAAAACGAGACCCCGGCGCTGGGCGGCGCTGCGATCGAGGGCTATAACGCCTCTCTGATCGGCGTGGCCGACGCGGACGCTGTTGACGCGACCGCGGGCGCGACCGTGACCAGCAACGCCGTGAAGGAAGCGCTGGCCAAGGCGCTGGCCGAGGCGAAGGGCGAGGCCGTTGTAAACGACGCGGCCGTGGCCTTCACCGCCGGCACGTACACCGGCACCGCGAAGGGCTACAACGGCCCGGTCGAAGTGGCCGTGACCTTCTCCGACAGCGCCGTGACCGCCATCGAGGTCGGCGCGAACAAGGAAACCGACCATGTCGGCAACGTGGCCTTCGAGCCGGTCATCGCGGATATCCTCGCGGCGAACGGCACGGGTGTGGACGGCGTTTCCGGCGCGACCTTCTCCAGCAACGCGATCCGCAATGCGGTGAACGACGCGGCGGAGCAGGCGGGCTGCACCAACATGGACGCCTTTAAGGCGGCGGGTGCGGCGCACGAGCCGCAGGCCGCGATCGAGGAGACCTATGATGTGGTCGTCATCGGCGCGGGCGGCGCGGGCATCGCGGCGGCGGCTCAGGCCGCGCAGGACGGCAACACCGTTCTGGTGATCGAAAAGAACGCGGAAGTCGGCGGCAACACGCTGGTCTCCGGCGGTCAGTATCAGAGCGTCATGCCTTACCTCGTGTGGGACCCGGCCGATCCGGACGCGACCACCGGCGTGGGCTATGACGGCAACACCTACAACAAGGTCGTCGAGAGCGTCGCGACTCTGGACGAATTGAAGACGATCCTCGGCTGGTCCGAAGAGCCGTTTGACGAGGCCTACTACAAGGATCACGAGTTCGTGGCGGGCGACATCGCCGAGCTGTCCAAGCATGGCGTGCACGCCGAGTATCTCCAGACCCTCAAGGATCTGAAGGCGGAAATTCAGGCGTACCTCGATTGGGCGGAGCCGAAGGTTGCCGAGGGTGCGGGTCAGCTCACGCTGTTCTCCACCGTCAACCTGCACATCTTCCAGACCTATTACGGCGGCCTGCGTCCCTCCGCGGACATGACGAGCTGGATCTACGGCGATTACGACCTCGTGAAGCAGTTCATCGAGGGCGGCCAGACGCTCAAGCAGTGGCTCGAGGCGCAGGGCTCCACCTTCGTCGAGGATACCCAGCCGACGCTGATCGGCGCGCTCTGGTATCGTGAAAACGAGTTTGTCGGCGCGACCATCGACGGCGTGGATTATCCGGGCCGCTGGGGTACCTACTTCAAGGCGCCGATGAACACCGTGCTGGCGACCTCCGAGACCGCCGCCTCCAACAAGATCATGCTCCGCACCACCGCGGAAGAGCTGATCGTCGAGGACGGCAGGGTGACCGGCGTGAAGGCCACCCAGTATGACGGCACTCCGGTGACCGCGCACGCGACCAAGGGCGTCGTGATCGCGACCGGCGGCTACGCGGCGAACCTGCAGATGGTTGTGGATACCAATGTCTACTGGTCCAGCGACTATCTCTCCACCAGCACCAAGACCACCAACCGTTCCTCCCTCAAGGGCGACGGCATCACCATGGCGCAGGCCGTGGGCGCGGATGTGACCGGCATGGGCTACACCCAGATGATGCCGATCAGCTGGATCGACGACGGCAACCTCGCCTTCGGCGGCGGCAACTACGCGATCTACATCAACCCGACCACCGGCAAGCGCTTTGTGGACGAGACCTCCGAGCGCGACGTGCTCTCTCTGGCGGAGTTCCGCAACGGCATTGAGCACAACGGCACCAAGGGCGTGTTCATTGAGCTGGCCAATGCTTCCTCCAAGATTCCGGGCCCGTACCTCTACGGCAATGAGGATGTGGAGTGGCGTCAGTACGTGCGCACCGTCGATCAGCTCGCGGAGCTGTTCGCCTCCCTCGGCCTTGAGACCGACGCGGACACCGTGCGCGCGACCATCGAGAATTATGACAAGGCCGTCATGGCCGGCGAGCAGCCGGAAGGCGTGAAGAAGACCAACCCGAACGCCCTGATCGGCTACGCCGAGAAGGACGAGAGCGGCAAATACCTGCCTGAGACCTACAAGCTTGACGGCGTGGAGCTGCGCGTCCGCTTCATGGCGCCGTCCACCCACCACACCATGGGCGGCATCAAGGTCGATACCGAGCGCCACGCGCTGGACGCTGAGGACAACGTGATCCCGGGTCTGTACGCGGCTGGCGAGGTTACCGGCGGCATCCACGGCGGCAACCGTCTCGGCGGCAACGCGATTGTCGAAATCTTCGTTTCCGGCCGCACCGCGGCTGAGGCGATTCAGGCCGACAACCAGTAATTTCCCTCGTTCCGAGGAAGCGGTTTTGCAAGAGCTGAGCCGCTTCTGATGGAACGACATATGAAAAACCTCCTGCTTCGGTTCGCTTTGAGCCGGGGCAGGAGGTTTTGTATTTTGGGGATTTGGTTTTTCCGGGAAAGACGCAAAGGGACGGCGGCGATCAGGTTTCGGGGCGCATCATCTCGGTGGTGTAATACTGGCCGTCGCGCCAGAAATAGACGGTTTGAATGTCTCCCGGCGCGAACGAGGCACGGGAGAGGCGCAGGGTTCTGTCGCCCAGAATGGTCTGCCCGCCGATGCCGACGATGATATCGCCCTCCTGCAAGCCCGCGTCCTGCGCGGGAGAGCCGTCCTCCACGCTGCGCAGATACGCGCCCTGCGGCAGGCTGTAATAATCCTGATAGATCGGCAGAACGTAGCGCGCGACGATGCCCATTTCCCACGTGCGGGCGTTTTCTGTCTCGCTGTCCGAAATGGAGATGGGCAGGGTGTTCATCAAAACGTCGCTCGCGCCCTTGCCGACGGGGATGAACACCATCTGGTCGTCGTCCACATAGACGTTGCGTCCGGCGGCGCGATACCAGCAGACGGCGACCTGCGCGCCGGAAAAGTAGTTTTTATAGCTGACCTGAAAGTGATGCGGATAGACGTAGACCTCGCCGATTTCCGGCTCTTCGTAATCCTCGGGATCGTTGTAGAGCGGCGCTTTGCCGTTCGTCGCGAAATCGGAATAGGAATTGCCCTTGGCGATGGCGATGTCGTCGATGGCGTATTCCTTTTCGATTTCCTCGGCGAAGGTGTCGGCCATGTCGGCGGGCGTGCCGTCGCTCGTGTTCGGGATGATCTTCAGGCCGAAGGCGGTCAGCTTGCCGGTCGTGTTGTTGCGGACGCTGACCTGCACGCTGCCGTAGAAGCTGTAGGATGTGACTTCCGCGCGCTGGATCATCAGCGGCTGCGCCTTGTTTGACAGGTAGGTGACCTCCTGCGCGCTGCCCTCGCGGGCGAGCATGCGGTCGTCAAAGAGCAGCGCCTGCGTGTACGGATCGGCGACGCCGGTTTCCTCCAAACCGCAGTCGGCCTGGAACATCTCGACGACGTCGGCGGTGGATTCGGTATACAGCGGGTTCTCGTTCGGCTTGGTGTAATAGCCCAGCGCGTAGAGCCGCTTGCGCAGCGCCAGCACATCGGCATTGCGGTCGCCGACGTCCAGCGTGTGATACTGCGCCAGCTCCTCCTCGGTATAGGTGAAGGGAATCTCGTTTTTGATATCCGCGATGGGGTCGCGCCCGATGACCGGGAACAGCGCGCGCACCTCGCCTTCCGTGACCGGGATCAGCTCGACGGGCTTCACCTGACGCACCAGCTCGGAGAGCATATAGCCCTCGCGGTGATCCTTGCCCTTTTCGACGTGCAGCCACAGCTCGCCGTCCTTTTCAACCTCGCCGACGACGGTCAGGGCGGTGTTGGCGGCGATTTCCCCAAGGCGGGAACCGGCGGGCTTTTTGCGCAGGTTGGCGCGCTTGATCGTGCGGACGAGGCGCGGCTCGTCGTAGGCGATTTCATCCTTTACGCCGCTCGGCTCTGCGGTCGGCTCGGGCGTTTCGCTGCCCGGTTCGGGCGTGGCCGTCGGCACGGGGGAAGGCGTGGGGGTCGGGGTGGCGGTTGGTTCGGGCGTGGGGGTGGGCACGGGCTCGAGCAGCTCGTAGAGGATATAGCCCTCGCGGCCGCTTTTGGCGCGCACATACGCCCAGTTTTCGCCGTTGATCTCGCTGACGGAGATGACGGTCAGCACGATGCCCTTTTTCAGCGTTTCGAGCTTGTCGCTCTTTTTGTTGGGCAGCTTGCGCAGGTTGGCCTGCTTACTGGTTTGAAGCTGGCTGTCCTCTGCCTGCTGGTTTTCGGCGGGGGTATTTTCACAAAGTGCGATGGCGGGCGACAGCGCGAGCAGCGCCGAGAGCGCGCACAGACACGCGGCATGTTGAATCGGTTTCATGGAGTCCTTTCCTGCGCGGCGCGCGCCGCACATTCATGAGAATGACCCCATTATACCAGTTTCGCGGAAAATGGGCAAGTCAGCGGAGAAAGACGCGCAGCAGCCTGTCCTTGAGCGGCGTATAGGGCATGTAGCGAACGGGCATGTCGATGCGTGTGGATTTTTGGAGCACGCTCTTTTCGTGGCTGAACGTATCGAAGCTCTTCTTTCCGTGATAGCTGCCCATGCCGCTGTGGCCGACGCCGCCGAACCCCATGCGGCTGGTGGCCAGATGGACGATGGTATCGTTGATGCAGCCGCCGCCGAAGGGCACGGAGGCGAGCACGCGCTTTTGCAGCGCCGGATCCTCGGAGAACAGATACAGCGCCAGCGGATGCTCGCGGCCGCTCACGAAAGCCAGCGCCTCGTCGATGGAATCATAGGCGATGACGGGCAGAACCGGGCCGAAGATTTCCTCCTGCATCACCGCGTCGTCCGCGGTGACGCGATCCATGATCGTCGGCTGGATGCGCAGCGTCCCCTCGTCCGCCTGCCCGCCGAAGATCACCTTATCGGGGTTGATCAGCCCGCAGACGCGCCGGAAGTGCTTTTCGTTGACCATGTGCACATAGCTGTCGCAGACGAGCGCGTTTTCGCCGACCATGCGCTGAATCTCGCGTTCGAGCAGGGGCAGGAACGCATCCTTGACCTTGCGGCTGATGAGCAGGTAATCCGGCGCGACGCAGGTTTGGCCGCAGTTGAGCAGCTTGCCGAACGCCAGACGGCGCGCGGCGACGCGCAGATTCGCGGTTTCATCGACGATGCAGGGGCTTTTGCCGCCCAATTCCAGCGTGACAGGGGTGAGGGTTTCGCTGGCGGCGCGCATGACCTCGCGGCCGACGGTCACGCCGCCGGTGAAGAAGATGGTATCAAACCGCTGATGCAGCAGCGCCTGATTCTCCGCGCGGCCGCCCTCGACCAGCGCGACATATTCCGGCGGGAAGCACGCGGCGACGATCTGCGCCATGACCTTCGACGTGGCCGGGGCATAGGCCGACGGCTTGAGGATGCAGCAGTTGCCCGCCGCCAGCGCGCCGATCAGCGGCTCCATCAGCAGCATGAAGGGGTAATTCCACGGCGCCATGATGAGCGCCACGCCGTAAGGCTCGCGGACGGTGAAGCTGGAGGATGGAAACTGCGCCAGCGGGGTGAGCACGCGGCGCTTTTTCGCGAATTGCCCCAGGTGGCGAAGCATATAGCTCAGCTCGGAGAGCGTCATGCCGGTTTCGCACATGTAGGTTTCGGTCGCGCTCTTGCCCAGATCCGCCATGAGCGCGGCGTTGATCTCGGCTTCGTGCGCCAGAATGGCTTTTTTCAGCGCGACGAGGCTCTGTTTGCGGAAGGCAAGCTCCAGCGTCCGGCCGGAGGCGAAAAACTGCCGCTGGGCGACGACGAGCTGCTCGATGGGGGTGGCGTTCATGCGTTTTCCTCCTTTTTGGCGGGCATCAGTTGAACATACATCTGCGCGAGCTGGCGTTCATCCATCAGCACGGGCACGGGATAGAGCGGGTTGCTCTCCCGGGCGGCGTGGCGCGCCATCTCGGGGATATCGGCGGTGCGGATCTGCGGGATTTTTTCGGGAATCCCCATTCGGGCGTTCATCTCGCGAATCCAGCGGATGAACGCCTCGGCGGCCTCGCGGTCGGAGGCGCTTTCCGGGGCGACGTGCGCGACGCGGGCGAGCTTGCCCAGCTTTTGATGGCAGGCCGCGCCGTAAGCGTCGAGAAAATAGGGGAGGATGACGGCGTTCGCCAGCCCGTGCGGCACGCCGTATTGACCGCCGAGCGAATGGGCTACGCCGTGGACATAGCCGACATAGGAGCGGGTGAAGGACACACCCGCACAGTATGCGGCGCGGAGCATATCCGCCCGCGCCCGCATGTCGCCGCCGTTTTCGTAGGCGGCATACAGGCTGCGGACGATGCGCGTCGCGGCCTCTTCGGACATGGCGCGGGTCAGCTTGGTCGTTGAGCGGCCGATATACGCCTCGATGGCGTGGGTGAGCGCGTCCATACCCGTGGTCGCGGTCAACATAGGCGGCAGGCCGCGCGTCAGCTCCGGGTCGAGCACAGCGTAATCCGGGATGAGCGCGAAATCGTTGATCGGGTATTTGTGATGCGCGGCGGAATCGGTGATGACGGCGGCGAGGGTCGTCTCGCTGCCCGTTCCGGCGGTGGTCGGCGCGGCGATGAGCAGCGGTGTGCGCCTGAGGATGCGCAGCAGGCCGCCCATGCGCTGCACCGGCTGGCGTGGCTTGGCGATGCGCGCGCCGATGATTTTCGCGCAATCCATCACCGAGCCGCCGCCGACCGCGATGATGGCCTGCGCATGCGCGGAAAGGTAGAGCGCGCGCCCTTCCTCGATGTTCGCGATGGTGGGGTTCGGCACGGTCTTGTCGTAGACGGCGCAGGCGACGGAGGCCGCTTTCAGCGCGGCTTCCAGCCCGCCCGTCAGGCCGAGCGCGCGGACGGAAGCGTCCGTCACCAGCAGGACGGAGGAAATTTTCTTTTCCGTCAGCAGCGGAACGATGGAGGCGAGCCCGTCGAGCTGCACCGGCTCGCGATAGGGCAGGATGGGGAGCGCCGCGCGGAAGACCGTCTGATAGGCGCGGCAATAGAAAGCGTAGGCTTTATTCATGGGAATCTCCTTTGGCGTAGGTTTCAACGGCGGATTGCAGGTTCCGCGTGATGGTCGTCAGCGTTTTATAAAAGATTTCGATATCCGCGTCGGAAATGGAACCGCTGACAAAGCGGTTGATATCCAGAATGATGGCTTCGACGCGCGCGGCGGTTTCCCGCCCCGACGGGGTGAGGGCATAGCGGCGCTTGTAGCCCGCCTGCGCGTCGGCGGACACATATCCCTTCTGCGCCAGATCGCGAAGGACGCGGGAAACCTGACTGCGATCCATCTGCACCGCGCGCGTCAGCTCGCCCTGCGTCAGGCTGCCCGCTTCATATAAACGGCATAAGCAGCTCGTGTGCGCGCCCGAGAGGGAAAAGGCTTCCATCTGCGCGGCCTTGAGCTTGGCGATGGATTTGGCCGCGCCGGTCATCAACGAGGAAAACTGCTCAAATCGACTGGTATCCAAGGGCACAGCTCCTTTCCTGATGAATAATACTAATTCTTGTTAAAATGGCTTAATCCGCGCACCATCTTTTTCGCTCTGACTTTGCCTCGTTCCGTTCAACGTACCTCCAGTACGCCTCACTTCACTTGGCTTCGTCAGAACAAAAAATCTGATGCGCTCTGTTAAGCATTTTAACTGCGAATTAGTATAAAAGATCGACATTTCATGGGTTCGGCGGAGGCATTATACGACAAAATTGTTGAGCTGTCAACAAAATGAACGCAAAAAGGCGGAAGACAGCCGACGAAAAGCGCGGTAAAGTCCAAAGCGGCTTTAGATATGGGGAAGGGGAAAAGAACGGCGAAAAAGCGGAAAACGCGCCAAAAAGACCGGGATGCGGGGCGAATATGCGATTTACAAGACAAAAAATGCGGATATAGGACAGAAAAATGCCGGAAAAAGAATTTGTTTGTTTTTTCGCAAACATGCTTGCGTCTCAAGCCGTTTGAGGATGTACAATAAAGCCATAGACGGGAGAATGTGGCGTCATTGTGGCAACACCGTGACGAAGCTGCGTGTCCCGTCCAGTGTTTCGCTTCACCATCAGATGTAAGAAGGGAAGGACAAACGAAATGAAAAAAGGATTGACGCTGCTGCTGAGCCTCGTGCTCGTGCTGGCCATGTCCGTCACCGCGTTTGCGGCTGAGGACTGGGTAACGCCGGTTCAGAACATCGAAAAGTGGGACGAAGAGGTTGATTTCCTCATCGTCGGCTACGGCCTGGCGGGCGCTGCGGCGGCCGTTGAGGCGCACGACATCGACCCGACCGCCAAGGTCGTCGTGCTCGAAAAGATGCCGGTGACGCTGGCGGGCGGCAACTCCATCGCTTCCGGCCAGACGTTCCTGGTTCCGGCGGAGAGCGCGGTGGAGACCGTGAAGACCTACCTCTACAACTGCAACCTGCCCAACCCGATCCCGGATGAGTACCTCACCTGGCTGTGCGAGGGCTTTGCGACCCAGCTCCCGTGGATCGAGTACGTCGCGGACGGCGTTGACTACGAGGCCGGCTACGTCGGCGGCGGCGAGCTCAAGTGGGGCAGCATGGTCGTCGAGTTCAGCAACTTCGAAGGCTCCACCTTCGACGGCTGCTCCGCTCACCTGCGCGCCAAGGGCGCGACCTTCGAGAACGGCGGCGTGTGGCGCTGCTTCTCCAAGGCGGTTGAAAAGCGCGGCATCGACGTGCGCTTTGAGAACCCGGCCGTCTCCCTCGTGCAGGATCCGTTCACGAAGGAAGTTTCCGGCGTGATCGCCCGCCGCGCGGACGGCACCGAGTACTCCATCAAGTCTGCCAAGGGCGTTCTGCTCGCTTGCGGCGGCTACGAGAACAACCTGACCATGCAGCGTGACTTCCACGGCATGGAGACCGTCTACACCGCCGGCACCCCGGGCAACACCGGCGACGGCATCAAGATGCTGATGGAAGCGGGCGCGCAGATCTGGCACATGAAGAACCAGACCCAGAGCGGCGGCTTCTGGCTGGGCATCAAGGTTCCGGAGTATGACGCGACCTTCATGCGCAACTTCACCATGGCTGGCAAGAGCTGGATCGAGATCGACTCTGACAGCAAGCGCTTCTACGACGAGGCGGGCAGCTACCATCGTCAGCACATGAAGTACATGGAGTATGGCCGCTATGTTGACCTGCCGCACGAGCGTGCGCTGCCGGTTTCCCTGATCTTTGACGAGAAGACCCGCGAGGCTGGTTCCATCGGCAACCAGTGGCTGAGCTGGCCGACGACCACCGAAGGCTACACCTGGTCCAGCGACAACCTGGCCGAGATCGAAAAGGGCTGGATCATCAAGGCTGACACCATCGAAGAACTGGCTGAGAAGATCGACCGTGACCCGGCCGAGCTGAAGGCCACCATCGACGCTTGGAACGCCGCCTGCGACGCGGGTGTTGACGCCGAGTTCGGCCGCAATCCGGAGAAGATGGCGAAGATCGACACCGCTCCGTACTACGCTGTTTCCATCACCCCGACCCTCGTTGCCACCACCGGCGGCGCGAAGCGCGACACGGCCGGCCGCGTCCTCAACTGGAACGACGAGCCGATCGCGGGTCTCTACGAGGCTGGCGAGCTGGGCAGCTATGTTTCCAACCTCTACCAGAACGGCGTGTTCCTCTCCGAGGCGATGCTCTCCGGCCGTACCGCCGCGCAGACCGCGTTCGGCGCTGTGAGCGAGTTCGAGGCCGTCGTGAAGGGCGAGAACAACGGTCCGGCTTGGGCGGATGCTGCTGACGGCGTGTACACCGCGACCGTGGACGGCCTGCACGACAAGATCGAGGTCTCCATCACTGTTGCGGGCGGCAAGCTCGAGAACATCGAGATCACCGGCGGCCGTGAGAACATGCTCATCACCGACGAGCAGCTCGCCGAGTACGTTGGCGCGATCATCGCCAACCAGAGCGCTGACGTGGATATCGTCTCCGGCGCGACGGTTGACTGCCAGGCGATCGGCACGGCCATCGGCCAGGCGTTTGCCAAGTAATCAAAAGACCTAAATGGGTATAAGGAATCCCCGGCGGAAACGCCGGGGATTCTTTAGACTGTAGACAAAAAGCTGGGGCTGTCAGACTAATAACACCGATATTTCAAGAATAAAACTAGGTATTTGCGCCCGAAGGTTTCCAAAGAGGTTTTTGTTTGTTGCTGCCGGTGGCAGAAACAAACAATCGAAAACGGAAAGCCCTTTGGTGGGGCGATGGGGCAA
>ERZ773260.1286-NODE-1286-length-33270-cov-12.478308_pt1 | contig 33270 bp, 29 predicted proteins | sample MGYA00511387_ERZ773260 | MGnify/ENA primary metagenome ERZ773260 (study PRJEB29015, sample SAMEA2737745) | human gut metagenome | biome: human gut; feature: human-associated habitat; material: faeces | place: China | collected 2012 ...
ACGGGCGCGCGATGCGCGCCCCTACAATGTTGCGGAAAAAAGGAACTGCGCATTATGCCGCCGTACCCGTAGGGGCGCGCATTGCGCGCCCGCATTTTGTGCCGCTCAATGATTGCAGAAAAGAGAATGAACATGAAAACCAGTGATTTTGATTATAACCTGCCGCAGGAGCTGATCGCGCAAACGCCCGTCGAGCCGCGCGACAGCAGCCGCCTGCTCGTCTACCATCGCGATACCGGCGCGGTCGAGCATAAAATCTTCCGCGATGTGATCGACTACCTGAACCCCGGCGACGTGCTGGTCATCAACCAAACCCGCGTCATCCCCGCGCGCCTGTACGGCGTGAAGGAAGGCACCGGCGGCGCGATTGAGTTTCTGCTCCTGCGTCGGCTGAACCTGACGGATTGGGAGGTCATCCTCAAGCCCGGCAAAAAGGCCAAGCCCGGCGCGCGCTTCGTGTTCGGCAACGGCGAGCTCGTCGCGGAAATCCTGACCATCAGCGAGGACGGTGGGCGCACCGTGCGCTTCTTCTACGAGGGCGTGTTTGAGGATGTGCTCGACCGCCTCGGCCAGATGCCCCTGCCGCCGTATATCCACGAAAAGCTGGAAGACAAGACGCGCTACCAGACCGTCTACGCCAAAGTGGACGGCAGCGCCGCCGCGCCGACCGCAGGGCTGCACTTCACCCCCGCGCTGCTGGAAAGGATTCGGCAGAAGGGGATCGACGTGGTGCCGGTGCTGCTGCACGTCGGTCTGGGCACGTTCCGCCCCGTCAAGGAGGACGACGTGGCCGACCACCACATGCACAGCGAATATTATGAGGTCACGCCCGAACAGGCGGAGGCCATCAACGCCGCGCGGGCGCGCGGCGGCCGCATCGTCTGCGTCGGCACGACAAGCGTGCGCACGCTGGAAACCGTCGCGACGGAGGACGGCGTCGTTCACCCCGGCAGCGGCTTCACCCAGATCTTCATCACCCCCGGCGTGAAAATCAAGGCCGTGGACGCGCTGATTACCAACTTCCACCTGCCGCAGAGCACGCTGCTGATGCTCATCTCCGCGCTGATGGGGCGCGAAAACGCGCTGGACGTCTATCGTCAGGCCGTGGAGGAACGCTACCGCTTCTTCTCCTTCGGCGACGCGATGCTGATTACCGGAAAGCCGCAAAAAGACATATAAACCCCACATCTTCGCGCATTTGTGGAATAGCCATCCGTTGCTTTTGGGCGTATAATAAAGCCAGATTCACGCCCGCGCGGGCGCAGACACAAAGGAGTGAACCATCATGGGCTATCAATTATTCAGCGATATGACCGCCGACGTCAGTGAAGCGCTGATGCGCGGCATGCCCGAGGTTGCGTATGTGCCGATGCAGGTCGAGCTGGGCGGAGAGAGCTTCACCTACGGCCCCGGCGGCAGCCTGACCGTCGAGCAGTTTTACGCCGAGCAGCGGGCGGGCAAGTTTGCCAGCACCTCGCAGATCAACCCGATGATCTATCGCAGGTGCTTTGAGCAGGCGCTCAAGGCGGGCGAGGATGTTCTCTATCTGTGCTTCTCCTCCGGCATGTCCGGCACGCTGCAATCCGCCAATCTGTGCGCGGAGGAACTGCGCGAGGAATACCCGGCGCGCAGGCTGATCGTTCTGGATACGCTCTGCGCTTCCGTCGGTCAGGCGATGCTCGTCCGCGAGGCCGCGCGCAAGCAGCAGGAAGGCCTGAGCATCGACGAGCTGGCCGCGTGGGTCGAGGAAAACCGCCTCAAAATCTGCCACTGGTTCACGGTCGATTCGTTCGATCATTTGAAGCACGGCGGGCGCATTTCCGCCGCCGCTGCGGCCGTCGGCACAATGCTGCAAATCAAGCCGCTGCTGCATGTTGACGATGAGGGCAAGCTGCGCGTGGCCGAAAAGCCGCGCGGCCGCAAGCAGGCCATCCGCACGCAGATTGCGCACATGAAGGAGGGCTGGACGCCGGAGATGGGCAGGCTGGTCGTCATCGGCCACGGCGACTGCCCGGAGGACGCGGAGCAGCTCCGGCAGGCCGTGCTCAAGGAATTTCCGGATGCGGATATCCGAACGGCCTACATCGGCCCGATCATCGGCGCGCACACCGGCCCCGGCATGCTGGCGCTGATCTATTGGGGCGCAAACCGCTGATTCTTAAACCGCGCGCCCCTATACGGTTTACAGCCAAAGAGTGAACCGGAACATCCCGCCCGGATGATCCGGCTCACTCTTTATTTCTTTTCTTTTTCCTTCTTTTGTGCTACAATGAGGGCAACATTTTGACAACCGGGGAGGTCTTTCCATGACGTATATCCCTTCTCCCACCCGATACGACGCGATGCCCTACCGCCGATGCGGCAAAAGCGGGCTTCTGCTCCCGGCGCTCTCGCTGGGTCTGTGGCACAACTTCGGCGGCATCACGCCGTTTGAAACCCAGCAGGCCATCCTGCGCACGGCGTTTGACAACGGCATCACGCATTTTGATCTGGCGAACAACTACGGCCCGCCCTACGGCGAGGCGGAGCGCAACTTCGGCGTTCACATGCTGCGCGATTGGAAACCCCACCGCGACGAGCTGGTGATTTCCACCAAAGCGGGCTACGACATGTGGCCGGGGCCATACGGCAACTGGGGCAGCCGGAAATACCTGATTTCCAGCCTTGACCAGAGCCTGCGGCGGATGAATCTGGATTATGTGGATATCTTCTACCACCACCGCCCCGACCCGGAAACGCCGATTGAAGAGACGATGGGCGCGCTCGATCAGATCGTGCGCAGCGGCAAGGCGCTCTACGTCGGCATTTCGCGCTACACGCCGGAACAGACGGAGGTTGCGATCCGCACGCTGCGCGAGCTTGGCACGCCGATGCTGATTCATCAGGAAAATTATTCGATGCTCAACCGCAAAATCGAAGCCGGGCTGACGGACGTGCTGACGCGCGAAGGCGTTGGGCTGATGGCGTTCGGCCCGCTGGCGGGCGGTCGGCTGACGGGCAAATATCAGGCCGGTATTCCAGCGGACAGCCGCATCGGCCACGACCCGCGCTATCTGAAAGCGGAGATGCTCACGCCGGGGCTGCACGCGGCGATTGACGCGCTGACCAAGATCGCCGACGCGCGCGGGGAGACGCTCTCCCAGTTGGCGCTGCAATGGGCGCTGCGCGACAAGGCTGTGACCTCGGCGCTCATCGGCGCGAGCCGCGCGGAGCAGATCACCGAAAATGTCGCCGCGCTGTCCCTGCCGCCGCTGACCGGCGAGGAGCTGGCGCAAATCGACGCCGCGCTGGCGCTGAATGAATAAATGCGAGGTCATTGATATGATTAACGAAACCTACAAATCCATGCTCTCGGGCAAATCGGTGATTCGGGAGCTGAACGAATACGCAAACGATAGCACCCGGCATCCGCACCTGAAACCGGAGGATATCTTCGATTACAGCCTGGGCAACCCGTCCGTGCCCGTGCCGGAGGCATTCAACGCGCGCGTCAAGGCGCTGCTGGACAGCGGCGACCCGATGCTCGTGCACGGGTACAGCCCGAGTCTGGGCATCCCCGCCGCGCGCGAAAAGATTGCCGCGTCGCTCAACCGCCGGTTCGGCATGTGCTACACGATGGACGATATTTTTATGACCAGCGGCGCGGCGGGCGCGCTGGCGCACGCTTTCCGGCTGGTGACCCAGCCCGGAGACGAAATCCTGACCTTCGCGCCGTTCTTCCCGGAGTATCGCCCCTACACGGCGGGCGCGGGGCTGACGCTGCGCGTCGTGCCCGCCGACACGCAGACCTTCCAGATCAATTTCGATGCGTTTGAGCGGATGCTGACCCCCGCCGTGCAGGCCGTGCTCATCAACACGCCGAACAATCCCTCCGGCGCGGTCTATTCCGCCGAAACGCTCCGCCGGATGGCGGCGCTGCTGCTGCAAAAGGAAAAGGCGTTCGGCCACGACATCTGGCTGATCTCTGACGAGCCGTATCGTGAAATCGCCTTCGACGGCCGGGAGGTTCCGTATGCGTCGCGGTTCTACCCGCGCACGATCTCCTGCTATTCCTTCTCCAAGAGCCTGTCGATTCCCGGCGAGCGCATCGGCTATGTGGCCGTAAACCCGGAGAGCGGCGTTTCCGCCATGCTGGTCAACATGTGCGGCCAGATTTCGCGCGGCATCGGCCACAACTGCCCGTCCTCGGTCATCCAGTTGGCGGCGGCGGATTGCTGCGACCTGACCAGTGACCTCTCCGTGTATGAGACGAACATGAATCTCCTCTACGACGCGCTGACGGCGCTGGGCTTTGACGTCGTGCGGCCGGGCGGCACATTCTACCTCTTCCCCAAGGCGCTGGAGCGCGACGCGGCCGCGTTCAGCCGAAAGGCGCTGCCCTACGGCCTGATCCTCGTGCCGAGCGATTCCTTCGGCCTGCCGGGTTACTTCCGCATCGCGTTCTGCACGGATACGGAAAAGGTCGTCCGTTCCATCGACGCATTCAAGGCTTTCGTGAAGGCCGAGTATTGATCCTTTCCGTCCTTCTTCCCACACGTTGAGAAGAAGGCGTTTTTTGTGCATTTTTGCGGGGATTGACAAAAAACATACTTGTATTTGTTTCAATTATGCTGTATAATGAATCGTCTTGAGTTCGGGGCGCATGGGGTTTGCGTCCCTTCTTCGCGCTCATTAAACAACAGGGAGGTGTCCGTTTCGTGTCACTTCATGCGGACGAAAGCAAACACATCAGCTTTTCTTTAAGCCAAATCGAGCGCCTGTGTCAGGTCGCCAAGGCGCTTTCTTCACCGTTGCGGGTGAAGATGATCGGCCTGCTGGCCTCCCGCTCCATGAACGTCAACGAGCTGGCGGAGGCGCTGAGCATGCCGGTTTCCACCGCGGCGCTGAACGTGCGCCAGCTCGAGGAGGCCGGGCTGATTTCCACGGAGATTCAGCCGGGGATTCGCGGGGCGATGAAGCTCTGCTCCCGGCGCATCGACTCGGTCAGCCTGCATCTCGTGCCCGAGACGCAGGACGGCGTGAGCGCCCTGACCCTCAAGCTGCCGCTGGGCAGCTATGCCTGCGCGCGGGAAATCCGCCCCGAGTGCGGCCTCGTCTCCGAACATGCGTGGATCGGCGAAAGCAACGCGCCGCGCACGTTCTACCACCCGGATCGTTTCGCCGCGCAGCTCATGTGGTTTGAATCCGGCGAGGTCGAATACCGTTTCTCGCTGGGCGAAATCGACCCCAAGCAGGTGGAGTGGCTGGAAATTTCGATGGAGATTTCCTCCAACGCGCCGATGTACCGCGAGGATTTCAAGAGCGATATTTACGTCGGCCTCGGCACGCGGGAGCTGGGCGTGTGGACAAGCCCCGGCGATTACGGCGCGCGGCGCGGGCGCTTCAACCCGTCGTGGTGGAGCGACACCTCCTCCCAATACGGCCTGCTCAAAACGTGGCGCATCGACAGCCTCGGCTGCACGCTCGACGGCGAGCCGCTTTCAAGCGTCACCGTCGCGGATTTGCAGCTCGACGCGCTGGAATACATCCCCCTGCGCATCGGTATCCACGCGGACGCGGCGCACGTCGGCGGCATCAACCTGTTCGGCGAAAAATTCGGCGATTTCGCGCAGGGCATCGTCGTGCGGGTGGGCTACGCCAAGGCAGACTGATTTTTGCCGCAAAATGTCCAAAATCCGAAAAATTTTCAAAAAAGTTCAAAAATATGAAATTTCCTCCCGGTTCGTCTCGTCTTATCAGAAGACAGAAACAAATCGCAGACTATAGACAAAAAGCTATTCTCCCCCCGAAGGGGGAGGATAGCCCTTTCCGCAAATGAAAGAATCGCTGAATTTCTTGATTTTGCTATTCAAGCCGAGTTTGCTTATGTCAACAAGCTGCTAAATCGGGAGGGATTTGATATGGTTCGATTTTTGGCCTTGCTTGCGCTGCTCTGCGCGCTGACCTGCCCCGCGCTGGCAAAGGGCTTCCCCTTCAACATTCCGCTGTATTACAATCCCAACGGCGGTCGGTATTTCCATACCCTGTCCAACTGCGACTCCATCGACCCCAAATACTGGGATGGCATGGTCTCTTTCATGGGCGATGAACTGGATGACGCGCCTTATAACGCGCTCAGACCCTGCCAGATGTGCGACGCGGACGCATCCCTGAGCAGCCTGCCGCCCGAATCCAGCCTGCAAAACAGGGTGATCGACTTCCCCATCCGCACGACGATCAGCAGCGAAGAGCACGCGCGCTATCTGGCGCTGTACACCGCCGATTGCGAACGCGCCTATGCGGACTACGGCTATGAACCGGGCATGGACGCGCAGGTGCAAGCCGAATCTACCGCATATTTTGCCCGTGTCGATACCGAAGAAGGCAATTTTTCTCTGGCGTTAGAGGGAATACGGTTCATCCTGCCGGACGAAACCATGCTCCCCTTTGAGGACGCGATGCTCTACGGCTATGCTTTTCTGGAAAAAGCGCTGAACCGAACGGATCTATCCATCTACCATCTGTCCGGCTGGCTGAACGCCTCGAACCCCGATCAGCCCGTCTGGTGGATCATGGCAACGGACTACACGCGGAATTACCGCACGATCTATACCCTCTATCTGGATGCGCGGACGGGCGTTCTGCTAGCCGCGAAGCGGAATTAGTTCGCCTCGCTCGTGCTCAGGCAGCCGACCGAGCCATCGCTCAGCATCACATAGTAATAATCGCCCTTTGTGCCGATGACGCGCACCTCGTCGCCGACCTCCGCCATCGCCACCGCGTCATAGGAGTTGCTCGGCGTATTGCGCACGACGACGCTCTGCGTGCCGTAGGGCGAAACCACCTGCATCTCCTTGGTCATATCCTGAACGGCGGAAGCGTCTTCTGCGAGGTATCGGGTCATCATATAGCCGCTCAGGCTGTTGACCCCGCCGCCGATCGTCACCTGCGACCAGCCGTCGCCCGCGTCGTCGACGATTTCAACCGGCGTGCCCGTGTAAAACTGGCCGACGGCGCTTGCGTCCCTGCTGGGCTGATCGCGCATGTTCAATCGGCTGTTCGGGTCGGAACCGTTGTTCACCACGGCGCTCTGTGCCAACGCCTGCCCGCCCCAGAGCGCCATCAGCACGGCCAGGCTCACCATCAGCCTCTTCTTCATCGCAGCCACCCCTTCCCGCCGCCCCGGCGGGTTCTTTTTCTCTACGCCATAAAGACGAACCATCGCCGCGTTTTCTTCCTGATTTTTGAAAAAAACGCGGTTTATTCCGCTCCTTCCGTTTAATCCCTATTGTACCACGAATTGCCGGCGAAAAAAAGGACGACCGCCGCCCGAAACTGCACAAAAAATATCGCATGCCTCACATTCTTTTTGACAAAACCAAATTCCCGCCCCGTTTTCGGGTTTACGCATTTCCCTTTTTGTACTATACTATTCATAAATTTATTTTTACAACCGGGGAGGAAGCGGCGGCATGAAGCTATATTTGACGGGCGAGCCTTGCACCCAGCAGCGCCACTGTTATTTTGTGGAGGGCGAAACCGCGTCGTTCATCATGGATTGCGGCTATCAACGCTGCTATCGCGGGGACGAGCTGCCGCATCTGCTGCCCGAACAGATTCGCGCGGCGCGCTATCTGTTCCTCTCCCACTCGCATGAAAACCAATCCGGCGCGCTGCCGTATCTGCTCGCCAACGGCTTCACCGGGCGCGTGGTGCTGACGACGGAAACCGCGCGTCAGCTTCCGCTGGGCATCGACGATCCGCTCGTGCTGGAGGGGCTGAGCGTCCCCTATGCCGAGGCGCAGATTCCCGGCGGGCTGACGCTGACATGGGGGCGCAGCGGCCACTGTTCCGGCAGCGTCTGGTATCGCATGGCGGAAAACGGGCGCTCGCTGTTCTTCTCCGGCGATTATTACGACTGTGCGCGCGTCCACGCCCGCGACCCGATCGAGGGCATCCGCGCGAACCTCGCCGTTCTGGATTGCGATTACGGCATGCAGCCCGGTTCGGCCTCGCGCGACGCGCAGGTGGACGCGCTGATCGCCGCGATTACCGAGGCGCTGGCGGACGGCCGCCCCGTCATCCTCCCCGTGCCGCGCTACGGGCGCGGGCTGGGTATTCTGACCTACATCTGCGAGCGCCTGCCGGAGACGGATATCTTCGCCGACCGCCATTTCATCACTGAATTGGGGCACATGGACGCGACCGCGATGTGGGTTCGCCCGCAGGTGCAGGATATGCTCAGCGGAAAGTTCATCCGCGCCATCCCGGAGGATTTCGTCGCGCTGGGCGTGTATTTCGTCTGCGACCCGCAGCTTGACGACATCAAGACGCGCCGTCTGGTTCGCCGCCTGCTGATCTGCGGCGGCCGGGTGATCTTCACCGGCACGGTCGAGCCGAATACCCATGCCTCGCTGCTGCTGCACGCGGGCAAGGCGCAGCTATTGCGCTACAGCGTCCACTGCACGCAGGCGGATATGCTGCGTATCGCCGCGCAGAACCATTTTGACCAGATCATCGCGTATAACTCGGATTTCGCGCCGACGAAAAAGGTCTACGAGGTCTGATATCGTCGCCCACAAACACAACGCGCCTCCCTTTGCCGAAAAGCAGAGAGAGGCGCGTTATTGATTTCATACTAATTCGCAGTTAAAATGCTTAACAGAGCGCATCAGATTTTTTGTTCTGACGAAGCCAAGTGAAGTGAGGCGTACTGGAGGTACGTTGAACGGAACGAGGCAAAGTCAGAGCGAAAAAGATGGTGCGCGGATTAAGCCATTTTAACAAGAATTAGTATCAGTTGTCAAATCTCGGTGCTTCACCCTCGCGCAGGCCATAGGGCTCCGTCCAGCGAGCCTTGAGCGCCTGACGATACGCGCTCACCGCGTCGTCCCACGCGCTGAACGCCGCGTCCTGCCGATGGTCGGGCAGGTCAAAATCCGCGGCAAGGCGCTCGCTCAGATAAGCGCTCACCTTCACCGCGCCGTCCGGGTTGAGGTGGGAAGCCTCGTCATAGCAATCCACCTCAAAATCCACCCCCGCGCTCCCGTCAAACAGGTTGTAGAAGGGTACGCCGTATTGATCGGCAATCGCCTGCGCGCTGTTCATCATCCGCTGTTTCGCCTCGTCGGCGGGATAGGGCACGGCCAGCAGCGCCGCCTCAATCCCCTCCGCGCGGCAAAGCTCGATGATCTGCGCCAGCGCCCGCTTGCCCTCGGTTTCGGTCAAATCCATCTCCGTCGTGCGCGCAAAGGCCGCCGGATGCGCGCGCCCGACGCGAAGCTCCGCGCCCTTCATAAACGGCTCAGAATCGGTCATCCGCTCGCCGCCGCCAAAGAGCATTTCCTCCCATCGGGTGTGGTAGGCCGCCAGCGGAAAGATGTATTCCGCGCGCCGCGCCTCCGGAAAGAGCGCCCGAACGGCCTGCCATTTCGTCGGGGAGAGCGGAACGGCGTCCAAAAACAGGTGTTCGAGGCTGTATACCGCGTCGCGCTGCGCTTTGTCAATGTAGCACACATCCACGACGACCACCTTCGGCTTCTGCCTTTGGAGCGCCAGCTTCAGCGTCCACACCGTCGCCTCCAACGTTTCAGCCGGGTTCGCCAGATTGTAACCGGTTATCCCCGCCCGGTCGTACAGCTCGGTGGGATACACCGCGTCCATGACGTGGCTCGTCCCCAAAAAGAAAACGTCGATGGGCTGCTTTTCGCCGTAAAACGCGCCGTACTTCTTTTCGCTGTCCTCGCGGAGCATGACGCGGTTCAGCGCCAGCAGGGACAACGCCAACGCCAGCGCAAACAGACAGAATCTCTTTTTCATTCGCCGCCTCCCGCGTCAGAATTGGAAATAGATAAACGCCTGCGCGTCGTAATTCGTTCCCCACACGCCGAAAATCACCACCAGCAGCACGCCCAGCAGCATCAGCGCCATGCGCAGGGCGGCCGGGCAGCGATCCAGCCACGCGGTCAGCGTGCGTCCGCGCTCGTGCAGCGCATCCAGTGCGCCCAGCGCCGCCAGACCGACGACCAGCACGAGCGCCTGCGGAAACGTGAAGCCTGTCGCCATCGGCGCAGCCGCCGCACAGCGAATCATGCGCTCGGCCATATGCAGCGCCGTGCTCAGCGCGTGTGCCCGGAAGAGCAGCCACGTCGCGTCGATGACGATAAATGTCAGCAGCGCCTTCGCGCATCGCCCCAGCCTGCCGCGCGGCTCGTTAAACCGGCGCGGCAGAAAGCTCTCCGCGACCTGCAAAGCGCCGTTTGCCGCGCCCCATGCGACGTAATTCATGGCCGCGCCATGCCAAAGGCCGCTGATCGTAAACGTCACCATGACGTTCAGCGCGCGCCTAAATGCGCCGACGCGGCTGCCGCCCAGCGGAATATAGACGTAATCCCGGAACCACGTGGACAGGCTGATGTGCCACCGCCGCCAGAAATCCCGAACGGAGACGGCGAAATACGGCTGACGGAAATTCTCCATCAGGTCGTAGCCCAGCACCTTCGCCGCGCCGATGGCGATGTGGCTGTACCCGCCGAAATCGCCGTAAATCTGAAAGGCAAAGGCGGCCGTCGCCAGCAGAATTTGCAGCCCGGAGGCCTGCTGCCAGTTGCCGTATACCGCATCGACATACAGGCTCGCCCGGTCGGCGATGACCAGCTTTTCAAAAAAGCCCAGCAGCATCACCAGCAAACCGTCTCGAACGGCCCTTTCATCCAGCGGATGATCCTCGTTGACCTGACGAAGCAGATTTTCCGAGCGCTCAATCGGCCCGGCGACCAACTGCGGGAAGAAGGAGACGAACAGCGCATAGCGCATCAGGCTGCGCTCCGGCGGGAGCTTGCCGCGATAGACGTCGATCATATACCCCAGCGCCTGAAACGTGTAAAAGCTGATGCCCACCGGCAGCAGCACGTCAAACGCCGGAATCGCCATCCGCACCCCAAGACGCGCGGCGATTCGCGCGAATGTATCGGTAAAAAACCCAAAATATTTGAAAAAACACAAAATGCCCAGATTGATCGCAAGGCCGAGCGCCAAAACCGCGCGCCGCCCCGCCTTGGCCTCCATCCGCCCCAGCGCCAGCGCGCAGAGATACGTCACAAGCGTGCTCGCGGCAATCAGCAGCGCGTACTGCGCATTCCAGCACATGTAGAAATAGTAGCTGGCCGCGAGCAGCCACGGCCTGCGCGCCCGCATGGGCATCAGGTAATAGGCCAGCGTGACGATCGGGAAGAACGCGAGAAACGCATACGAATTAAATATCATACGTCCGCTTCGCTCACGCCTTGATCTCTTCGAGCACCGCCTGCTCCATCGCGTCCTTTTCGCAGACGGCCGTATGGCGAATCGGCAGCTTCGGGAGCGCCCGGATCTGCTCCGGCTCCTTCGTGCCCGTCCGCTCGGCCAGCGCGCGGCAGCAGGCGAAATCATCCAGCCCCGCGCAGGCCGTCTGCCCCGCGACCGCGCCCAGCACGGACGCACCGAACTTATACGGGCTGGCGGTGGAGACGATCACGCTTCGGCGCGCGTCGCCGGTTTCCTTTTGATAGGCGCGCAGAACAGCGCTGGCCACGGCCGTATGCGTATCCATCAGGTAATGATCTTCTTCCCATGTGCGGCGAATCTCCGCGCGGACGCCCGCCTCGTCAACGCAGCCCGCAAAGTAGCGCTTTTGCAGCGCCGCCTTCATCGCCTCGTCGATGGCATAGCGCTTCTTTCCCGCCAAATCGCCCATGAACCGCGCGACGCGCGCGCCGTCGCAGCCGCTTAAATCAAACAGCAGCCGCTCCAGATTCGAGGAGACGAGGATATCCATCGACGGCGTGATGGTCTTGTAGAACGGGCGGTTTTCCACATCGTATACGCCGGTGTTGATAAAGTCGGTCAGCACGTTGTTTTCGTTGCTGGCGCAGATCAGCCTGCCCACCGGCAGACCGGCCTTGCCCGCGTAATCCGCCGCCAGAATGTCGCCGAAGTTGCCCGTCGGCACGCAGAAATTCACCTCGTCGCCCGGCTTAATCGCGCCCGCCTTCAGCAGATCGGCGTAGGCGGAGAAATAATACACCACCTGCGGCACAAGGCGGCCGAAATTGATGGAATTCGCGGAGGAGAGCACGCGCCCCTGCGCGTCCATCGTTTCGGCAAAGGCGCGATCCGCGAAGATGCGCTTCACGCCGGTCTGCGCGTCGTCAAAGTTGCCGTTCACGGCGATCACATGGGTGTTCGCGCCGCCGGTCGTGACCATTTGCAGGCGCTGCGCCTGGCTCACGCCCTCGCGCGGGTAAAACACGCAGCAGCGCGTCCCCGGCACGTCGAGGAAGCCCTCCAGCGCGGCCTTGCCGGTGTCGCCGCTGGTCGCCACGAGGATGAAGATTTCGCGGGTTTCGCCGTTCTTCTTCGCGCTGAGCGTCAGCAGATGCGGCAGAAGCTGGAGCGCCATATCCTTGAAGGCGAGCGTCGGCCCGTGCCAAAGCTCCAGCGCGTGCGCCCAATCGCCGACGGGGCGCACCGGCGCGATGTCCGCGTCGTCAAAGCCCGTGCCGTAAGCCCCGGCAATGGCGTTTTTCAGCTCGTCCGCCGTGAAATCGGGCAGGAATTTTTGCAGAATCGCCAGCGCCCGCGCCTGATAATTAAGCGCGCCGAGCGCGGCGATTTCTTCCATCGAAAAATGCGGAAAATCCTCGGGCACGTACAGCCCGCCGTCCGGCGCAAGGCCGCGCAGGATGGCCATGGATTCGGAAACAGCGGCCGCGCCGCGGGTAGAAAGCATCGACATGACGATCACTCCTTGAAAACAAAGAAACCGCTTCCCGATAAACGGCAGGAAGCGGCGTCAGAAAAACGGGAATCAGATCTGGTACTTGCGGATGCTCTCCGGCACATTCTCCGCGTCCTCGCTGAAGCTGATGACCAGATCGCACTGGGCGTTGGCCACCAGACGCTCAAGCTGCGCGAAGAAATCCACCAGCTCGGCCGGTTCGGCCTTCGCCAGCTTGAGGAACGCATCGACATAGATCACGCTGATATCGTAATTGCCCGCGAGAATACCGGCCAGAAAGCCGTAGAACGGCTCCTTGCCCTTGACGGCGTACTCGCTCGCGTCGATGAAGCGGATCTGCGGCTTGAGGCTAAGCGTATAGCTCTTGTCATCGTCGATGAACAGAACGTTGCCCTTCGCTTCCTTCACGGAAGCGTTCGCCATATCCAAAATGCGCTTGGTCTTGCCGGAACCCTTCTTGCCAAAGATAACCTGGATCACGGTCAATCCCTCCCTTTCTTGTTTTCTGATTACCCACATTATAGCTTAAAACACCCCTTCTGCATAGCCCCTAAATTTCTTTTTTCGCCGAAAAAGGCGCGAGGTCAGCGGATAAATTTGTCTTTTTTGTTGGTTTATCTTGCTTTTTTCCGTCAGGCATGCTATAAATATTTCATACAACCCTGCCAAAAAGAGGAGGCCGGATGACGGGCAATCATTCCAAATCCGGCCGCATACACATGGGATTAAAGCGCGCGGCGTGCCGCGTGGTGAAAGGAGCGACTTTTCCTCTATGAAGCGACTTGTTACCCTCTGGCTGCTGCTTGCGCTGTGCCTGACGGCGGCGCTGGCGCTGGGCGAGACGGCGCAGCCCTGCTACTGGCAGCTCACCGATGTGCGCGTCACGCAAAAAGCCCTCGACACGCTCGGCCCGGCGGCGGTCTCCACCAACGCCGAGGCGCTCGCCGACCTGAAGCCGATCGACATGATCGAGGCGCTTTCCCAGCCGCATACCTTCTCCGTCGATGTGACCCGCGCCGCGAGCGGCTCGAATGCCCACGCGGATTACGCGCTCTCCGGCATGCCCGCGCTCGTGCCCGGTGCGGGCAGCGCGCGCCTGTCGCTGACCTCGGCGACGGTGAACCCGACCAGCTCTTTTTACGTCTACGCCTCCGTCTATGCCAGCAAGGCGCGCGTTCTGCGCGTGCGCAGCACCGGCGCGTGGGTGTTCCGCATCCCCTTCCCGCGCACGGCAATCGCCGGCACGACGCGCACCGTGAAGCTGGATGCGAAGGAACTGCAGGGCTACGCCGACGTGTGCGTCAGCTACACCTACACCGCCATGCCGGGCAAAATGCTGGTGGAGGCCAGGGGCGACACCGTGCTTTACGACCCGCTGGGCAACGAAATCGACCGGATTCCGCGCAAGGTATCCGAGGTTCTGCCCGTGTTCGCCTCGCCCTCCGGCTCAGAAGGCGATATCCTCTTCTCCGCCGAGGCGCAGAGCGACGGCTCTGTGCTGGTTCGCTTCCTGCCGGACAGCGGGCTGACGCTGGATGAAATGATTTCGCTGATCCGCACCGCGACGGAGGCCGCAAAGGCCGACGCGGCGAGCGGCGCTTCCATCGTTTCCGCGCTGACGGCCGACAAGCGGAGCGCGACGCTCTACCTTGCGCCCGACGCGAACCTCTCCGACGCCGCGCTGTCGCTGCTCATCAGCGCGGCCTCCGGCCAGGCGGTCAGCGTCGCCTCGCTTCAGGAGGCGGTGGACGCGGGCGAAGTCTCGCTCGACGCGCCCGCCACGCCCGAACCGCAGGCCATGACCTACAGCCAGCTCCGGCAGATGCTCGCCGACGGCAACACCCCGACCCCGACCCAAACGCCCGCCTATCTCTCCGCGGCGGCCAAGGAATCGCAGAACGCGCAGGCCATCGTGCTCTACGGCGACAGCGGCGTTGAGTCCATCGCGCTCGTGCCGGGCACGACGGCGACCGGCGAGGCGCTTTCAAACATCGCCCATTCGCTCGCGCAGGCGCGGCAGGACAGCGACGTTTATGAAAAGCTCTTCGGCGAGAGCGTCGAGCATTTCGGCCTGACCGACACGGAAAGCGCACTGCATTATACGCCGGAAAACGCGGACGCGGCCAGTGTTTCCATCGCCAAGCTGGATGGCGACACGCTGATGATCGTGCAGCCGGGCAGCGTCGCGCTGCTGGAAAAGCAGTTGGAGCATCTGCTCAAGACGCTTCACGCCACGCCGACTCCGACGCCCACGCCCACTCCGACGCCCACGCCGACTCCTACGCCTACGCCGACCCCGGCACCCACGGCCACGCCGACCCCGGTTCCGACCAACACCCCGAAACCCACGGCCACGCCGACTCCGGTTCCGACCGACACTCCGGAACCCACACCTACGCCGACTCCGGTTCCGACTGACACCCCGGAACCCACGCCTACCCCCACTCCGGTTCCGACTGATACACCGGAACCCACGGCCACGCCCACTCCGGTTCCGACTGACACCCCGGAACCCACGCCGACCCCGACTCCGGTTCCGACCGATACCCCGGAACCCACGCCGACGCCCACCCCGGTGCCGACCGATACCCCGGAACCCACGCCGACACCCACCCCGGTGCCGACCGACACCCCGGAACCCACGCCTACACCGACCCCGGCGCCGACTGACACGCCAGAACCCACGGCCACCCCGACCCCCACGCCGCTGATGGCCAGAACGATCAACGGTGTGCCGCTGAGCATCCTGTTCCTGCTGCTGGCGCTGGTTCTCATCGTGATCGCGATGCTGATCGCCGTGGTTCGCAAGAAGCGCGACTGATCCGCTTTCGCCTCCCGTTTTTCGCGGGAGGCGAATTTTTTTCTTTTGGCCGTGCATAAGGTGTAGGGAAGTCTGCCAAATCGGAGGGATGCTTTTGAATACCGCCAGAACCCTTTTCCCCGGCGCAATGGGGCCGGACGGCTTTATCTCCTGCTTTGACCACCTGATCGACGATTCGATTCTGCGGCGCAAGCTGATTCTCAAGGGCGGGCCGGGCGTGGGCAAATCGACGTTCATGCGGCGGGTGCATGCCGCGCTCTGCGCAAACGGCGAGTCCTCGACGCTCTACTTCTGTTCCGGCGACCCGGACAGTCTCGACGGCGTGGCTGTTCCGCATGCGGGGCTGCTGATTCTGGATGGCACCGCGCCGCATATCGTCGATCCCGAAATCCCCGGCGCGCGGGACAGCATCATCAACCTGGGCGAATGTCTGAACGAACCGGCCATGCGGCCGCGCCTGCCGCATATCCGCGCCTGCATGGGCGATCACGCCGCCTGTTCGCGCCGCGCCCGCGCCTGTCTGGCCGCCGCCGCCGCGCTGGCAAAGGCGAACGCCGCTACGCTGCTCGCCGCCACGGATCAGGCGCGCCTCTGGGCGATGACGCAGGCGCTCGTTCAGGCCGTCCTCTCCCGCGACGCGCCGAAGGAGGCCGCACCTGCCGTCCGCCCCGTCATCACCGACGCGCTCACGCCCAAGGGCGAAATCAGCCTCATCGGCGAAAACGCCCCGCCGCGCGTGATCCGCCTGCTGTTCCATTGGGGCATGGATGGCACGCCCGTCCTGCGTCGGCTGAGCGCCGCCGTTCAGGCCGCCGGTTACAGCGTCGAGGAGCACCTGTGCCCCCTCGTTCCGGGGCGGCTGCTGCACCTGACCATCCCCGCGCTCGCCACGCTCGTCACCACCGGCGAACAGCTTTCCGCCGAACAGAGCTTCGATTTTGCCGCCTGTCTCCCGCAGGGCGCGCTGCTGCGCCATGAATGTGCGCTCGAGCAGGGGCGTGCGGGGATTCAGCTTCACCTGCACCGCGCAAGCGCCGCGCTGGCGCAGGCCAAGCAGCTCCACGACGAGCTGGAATCCTTCTATGTGCCGAATATGGATTTTGAAAAGTGGCAGACGATGCTGGACAAAACGCTGGAGAGCCTGAAAACATGATGAACAGATAAAACCGATCATTCGCGCAAACAGCCCCCTGCAATCCGGGAAGGCGACAACCCGTTGCAGGGGGCGCATGGCGCGTCCGCCTTTTTTCGCGCAATCTGTTTTTGCTGATTGGATATGCCTTTTGCTTATTCCCACGCCCGGTCGATGCTCACGCCCCGGAAATAATGCATGACGATCTCCTCGGCGGTTTTCCCCGCCTTGGCCATCGCATATGCGCCCCATTGGCTCATGCCCACGCCGTGGCCGTATCCCTTGCCGCTCATCTTCACCCGCCCGTCCTCCACGCGCAGGCTTTCCAGCAGGCAGGAGCGCATCTTGGTTGAGCCGATGGCGATTCGGAACGCCGGGGCGGAAACCTCCTGCCCGGAAATCAGCAGCGTTTCGGCGCGGCCGGATTCGCCGCGCCTGCCGACGGCGATGCTTTCCAGCGCAACGACCTTCGCGCCGGAGGCGTTCGCCGCCGCCATCACCTCGTCCGCGGAAAAATCGGCCTGCCAGTGCGCCGCTTCCGCCGGGGCTTCGTCGTTTTCCATGCCCTTGACGCACTGGGTGTAGCTCGGCTCGGCCTTTTCGTAATCCAACCCCTCCTTGGCGCGCGCCGTCAGCCCGCCGGAATGGGCGTGGAACCACGCATAGGGCAGCTCGCCGCCCGCGTTGAGCACCTCGCCGCGCGTCTCCTTCACCGCCTCGCGGATGCGCGCGTTCACGCCCGCCGCGTCATACGCCTGCGCCTCCTTGATGTCCGTGGAGATATCCGCGCCGTCGTACATGGATTCCTTTTGAGCGACGAATTGCAGCACGAACGTGCGCGCCAGAATCGCCTGCGCCTTGAGCGCTTCCAGCGGCCAATCCCCTGCCATTTCCCCGGCCAGCACGGCGGGCAGATAATCCTCGACGGACAGGGTTTCCAGCGTCTCGCTTTTCACGTCGTAGACCCTGAGCATCGGCACGCCGGATTCGTTTTTGCTCAGCCGCTCCGGCACGAGCTGCGCCGCGCTCGTCCCCTGCGTCCGGCTCGGGGTGCTCTCCGGCTGCGGCAGGGCGGGCTTGTCCCCGCCGCCGCTCTGCGCCGCGCAGCCGAACAGGCACAGGCAGAGCGCGCAGAAAAAAAACAGCCATCCTCGCTTCATATCATCCCTCCGGGGGATAATATGCGCGGGAATGGCTGAGATATGCGCCGGTTGTCGCCCCGGCGGTCTGATTTTAATAGTTCACGTTCCACGTCGAGACATACGCGACAACGCCATCCACCAGAATCATGCAGACGTTCGTATCGTATTTGAGCAGCGTCGCCTGCTTGCCGCCGGTGTACGTCGCCCTCACCGAGGTCATCCCCTGATCGTAATAGACGTTGATCGTGTTGCTGTCGCTGCCGTAAGCCGCCGCAAGGGTGATCGTCGTGCCGGATTCGGGCGCGCCGGGCACGGCGGGCTTGGGCGTGATATACTGCACCAGCGGCGTCGGGGTCGGCGTAACATAGACGATCTGCGGGGTCGGCGCGGGCGTCACATAGAGGATCTCCGGGGTCGGCGTGACGTAATGGTTGTTAAAGCTGAGGTAGCGGGTCATCATATAGCCGTGGCGCGTGCCGACATAGACCTCGCACCACGTCGCGCCGTAGGAGACGACCTTCACCTGCGTGCCGTTCTTGTATTGGCCGAGCGCGCGCGCCCGCTGCGACGGCGTTTCGCGCAGATACAGCACCTGCGTGCTCCTCGGGTTGTTGACGTAGGCCGTGCGGGTCGTCACCGTGCCCGAGCCGCCGCCCGTCGTGCCCATGTTGCTCAGGTATCCGGCGGACATGAAGCCCGTCAGCCCGCCGCCGGTGATCTGATACCAGCCGTTGCCCTTGAGCAGCACGGTCACGCGCGTGCCGGATTTGAGCGAGCCGATGCTGCCGTAGGCGGAGGACGGGCCGCGCCGCACGTTCACCTTGCCGCCGTTTCGCGTGGAGACCGTCGCCGTCGTCGTGCTCTTGATAATCAGCGAATCGTGCATGTAGCCGGTGTACGTCGCGCCGTTCACCGTCGCGCTGACATAGTTCCACTCGTAGGATGCATCCAGAATACTGATGGTCGTTCCGCTGGTCACGCGCGTCACCACCGCGTAATCCAGCGACGGGCCGCGCCGCAGGTTGACATAGCCGCCGTTGGCATAGGCCACCGTGCCGATGCTCCCGCTCTGCGCGAAGGTGAGATAGTTGCCCGCCATGTAGCCGGTCTTGCCATCCATCGTGCGCACGGCGTACCAGCCGGAAGCGCTCTGCCCCTGCACATCCACCCAGGAGCCGCTGTCGTACTTGCCGAGGCTCTGGCTCGAGCTGCTGGGATATTGGCGCAGGTTGAGCCGGCCGCCGCGCACCACCGCGAAATCCGCCGCCAGCGCCAGCGCGGGCAACGTGAGCAGCAGCGTCAGCGCCGCCAGCAATTTGTTCGTTTTCCTCACTTCATTTCACCAACCCTTTTATCCTGTGCATACAAGACGAACGAGCATGCCGGATTCTTCCTGTTTTTTCCCTGTTTTTCATCTTTTTGTCGATAACGGGTTCAGTATAGCATATTCGCGCGGATTTCGCCAGTGTTCCCCGGCGATTGCGGCATTTTATCGCTCATTTTGCGGCGCGCGCCCATTTCCGCTCTTTCCCAGACCCGAAAAGCGTGATACAATAGTCAGCGAACGAAACACAATCTAAAGGGGGCTTACCCATGCATAAGCTGGATCGCAACATGCCCTGCTGGTGCGGCAGCGGCAAAAAATACAAGCATTGCCATTTCGATTTTGACGAGAAGCTCGACGATATGCACCGCCGCGGCGCGGTCGTGCCCACCCACGACATGATTAAGACCGAAGCGCAGATTGCGGGCATCCGCGAGAGCGCGAAGATCAACGTCGCGGTGCTGGATTACGTGGCGGCGCACATCCGCGCGGGCATTTCCACGGCGGAGATCGACCGCTGGGTATACGAGCAGACGACCGCGATGGGCGGCATTCCCGCGCCGCTGAATTACGAGGGCTTCCCCAAGAGCGTCTGCACGTCCATCGACGATCAGGTTTGCCACGGCATCCCCTCCGAGGACGATATCCTCTGCAACGGCGACATCATCAACGTCGATTGCTCGACGATCTACAAGGGCTTCTATTCCGATTCCTCCCGCATGTTCATCATCGGCGAGACCACGCCGGAAAAGAAGAAGCTCGTCGAGGTTGCGCGCGAGTGCGTGATGGCGGGGCTGGAGCAGGTCAAGCCGTGGGGCTTTTTGGGCGACATGGGGCAGGCCGTGCACGATCTGGCGAAGAAGAACGGTTACAGCGTCGTGCGCGACGTGGGCGGCCACGGCGTCGGCGTTCGCTTCCACGAGGAGCCGTGGGTCAGCTACGTCACCAAGCGCGGGCAGGAGATGGTGATGGCGCCGGGGATGATGTTCACCATCGAGCCGATGGTGAACATGGGCACGGACGACATCTACGTTGACGCCGACAACGACTGGACGATCTACACGGAGGACGGCATGCCCTCCGCGCAGTGGGAGATTCAGGTGCTGGTGACGGAAACGGGGCACGAGGTCATTTCGTGGTAAAACGGGCGCGCCGGGGCATCGATAAGACACGCCTCTCCCTTCAAAAAGATGTCCGCTAAAAATAGTTCCTTCATAAAGATGCCATCCAAAAACTGCATCTTCCCGCAAAAAATGGGCTTGACAAAATTCTCACACGGGCGTACAGTATAGACGAAGTTCAAAACTGAATGGTCTTTGGGGCAGGGTGAAAATCCCTACCGATGGTATAGTCCATGAACCCTCGAGCGATCGGGGGCCGATCTGGTGCGATTCCAGAACCGACGGTGACAGTCCGGATGGGAAAAGACGTTTGTGTTATCCGTTTTTTGCGGCGCGGTCCTATGCCGTTCCGAAATGAAAGGATTTCCCGAGGCCAGTTTCTTCTTTGGCTTCGGGAATTTTTTACATTCGGGAGGAAACAACCATGAAACGCAACCAAACCCGCCGCCTCACCCTCGCCGCCATGATGGGCGCAGTCTCCTTCGTGCTGATGTATTTCAGCTTCTCCGTGCCGGTGCTCTCGCCGTTTGCGAGCTTCGACCTTTCCGCCCTGCCGGATCTGATCGGCGGCTTTGTGCTCGGCCCGGTCGGCGCGGTGGAAATCATCGCGGTCAAGGTGCTGCTCAAGCTGGTGTTCAAGGGCACGTCGTCCATGTTCACCGGCGAAATTCAGAAATTCCTGCTCTGCACGGCCTACGCCCTGCCCGCCGTGCTGTATTATCAGAAGCACAGAACCAAGCGCGGCGCGGCCATCGGCCTGCTGCTGGGCACCGTCGCCGGCGTGATCGTCGCGATTCTGACCAACGTGTTCCTGATCTTCCCGGCCTATATGGCGCTCTACGGCATGGATTGGGCGGCGATTGTGCAGATGTGCACCGTCGTGAACCCGTGGATCACCAACGTGCCGACGATGGTGGCGTTTTCCATCGTGCCGTTCAACGTGATCTCCTTCGGCGTGACCTCGATTCTGGCGATGCTGCTGTATAAAAAGATCAGCGTCCCGCTCAAGAAATTCGCCATGATCGGTTGATTTCGCTTAGTTTTATCGGAACAGCTCATCCGTTGAAATCGCCCCGGGTGCAGGGCCGCAGCCCTGCTCGTTTCAATGGGGGTTATGGGGTTCTTAGGGGATTTAAGGGGGAAAAATCGAAATTTCCCCCTAATCCCCTAAGCCCAGCGGAGCGCGTTCCCTTTAATCGTCATCTATAATACAATAATTGAGCAAAAAGCAAATTCTGCACAAAACGCAGGCGCGCAATGCGCGCCCCTACGGGTACGGCGGTACAATGTGCGCTTGCTTTTTTCCGCAACATTGTAGGGGCGCGCATTGCGCGCCCGTTACCGGAATTTGTGCATAATTTCGGATTTGCTCATTTACTGTATAATAAAAAATATTTATATTGCAAAGGAGCAAATCGTATGCAGTTCAGCAAAGAACAGAACCTGACCTTCGAACAGGCCGTCGAAAAGATGTTTGAAAAGCTCGGCGACAGCAAAATCATGGCGCTCGCCAGCGCGGTCGGCACCCACGTGATGGTGCGCAACGTGAGCTGCCTGTTCTACAACAACAAGATCTACTTCAAGACGGATAAGAATTTCCGCAAGACCCAGCAGCTTTTTGAAAACCCGAACGTCGCGCTCTGCTGGAGCGGCGTTCAGGTCGAAGGCGTCGCGGAAAACAAGGGGCTCGTCGTTGACGAGCCGGGGCGCACGTTCGAAACCCTCTATAAGAAATACCTCTGGGGCAGCTACAACAAGTATTCCCACGAGGACACGGAGATTTTGATCGAGGTCACGCCGAAGTTTGTGGAAATCTGGGATACCAGTCTGGATAACTACGCCTATCAGCTTTTCATTGATTTTGAAAAGCACGAGGTCGTCTTTAAGCCGTATGACGAGCGGTAAGGCGGGCTGAAAAAGTATATACGCAAGGGGTCTGTTGCCGAATCGTTTTTCTGCAACAGACCCCTTGTCCTATCATCCTTCGGCCGCGCGTTTTGTCAGCGCAGCGTCAAACCGTTTCGATCCGTCTTTTCCAGCACATCAAACGGAACCAGAACGGGCTCGCCGGACGGTTCCTGCGGACGGATATCGGTGCCATTGCTGAACACCATGAAACGTCCGTCCGACATCGGGCAGACGCTGAAGCCGTAATCCCCATGATAATAGAATCTTCGCACATCCGTCGATACTTCCCGCATATCCTGATCCAGTTCCATGACAAACACGTTGTATTGATCGCGCGAAACCGCAACGCCATGCCCGAAGATCATCAGTCGGCCGCTGTCCGGTTGAAAAGCGAAGCCGCAGGAAAGCACCAGTCTGTCCGCAGACAGTGTGCGGCTGAGCAGCACGCTGCCGTCCGCATCCACACGTTCGATGTGAATGGGGCTGTATTTCTTTCCGCTTTCCTTTTGGAGGACATAGAGATATCCGTCCCCCGGACAGCGTATCCCGATATATTGCCGATATTCGCGTTGCCAAAGGACGTCCCCGTCCCTTAGCGCGTAAACGGTAGATACGCCGTCATCCCCGGCGTAGCGTCGGCTGTTCACCACATACAGCGTATCGTCCTTTGCCCTTAAAACCGACATGACAGTGCTTTCCGGCCCAAACCGATAGGTTTGCAGCGGCGTTCCGTCATACCGGTAGATTTGCATCATGCCGGTTTCCCTTTTATAGACGGAAAACGCATCGCCAAGCACCGTGATCTCTGTGCGCTCTCCGTAATCCGGAATCGCCGCGATTTGCTCCACGCCCGCGTCCGTCCAGCGATACACCGCAGCCGTGACCGCGCGGTCTATCCCTTCTTCATCCTCCCGCAAAACGGTCTGCGCAATCACATAACATTCGTCGCCAACCGGCATAAATTCGAGAGGACTCCAACTCTGATCGACTGCGACCTCATACGGCAGATCGCGATACACGCTGCCGCCGCGCATCCATTCGAAATGCCAAAAATATCCGTCGCCGACCGTGCCCACCCGGTCGCTCCATGTTTCGAAAAACATATCGCCGTTTTCCAAAATCGGGTTCGGCGCAAAAACCGCAAACCCGTTGGTCTTCACCGCATAAGCGGAAAAATCCTCGGCCAGCGCCGCGTGCGCAAAAGCAAGCAGCGCCATCAATAGCAGCATCGCTCGTTTCATTCCGTTCTTCCTCCCGTTTTTTTCTTCCCTTTTCAGGAACATTCTTTATACTAATTCGCAGTTAAAATGCTTAACAGAGCGCATCAGATTTTTTGTTCTGACGAAGCCAAGTGAAGTGAGGCGTACTGGAGGTACGTTGAACGGAACGAGGCAAAGTCAGAGCGAAAAAGATGGTGCGCGGATTAAGCCATTTTAACAAGAATTAGTATTATTCGACGTTCTCAAAGAAATCCCCGCCGACGGTATCCGGCCCGACGGTCGTATAGACGAGCGAAAATTTGGCGTTGCCCGTCTTGCCCTCGTCGGTGACGACATAGCGCGTCTTTTGCTGGGTGACGTGCAGCAGGAAGGCTTCCTGTGCGAGCTGTTCGCCCGTCTTGCCGCCCATGGCGGACAGCGGAACGTTCCAATCCATGCGGATCACGTTCTCCTCGCCCATGTGCAGATAGAGCTTTTTGACCGTCCACGCGCCGTATGCCTCGCAGAGCGCGGGGAGCACGGAGGGATTCGCCGCGTTCTCCACGCAGTAAACGCTCGCGTCGGCGGTGACTTTGTGCGCGCCGTGGCCGTATTCGCCGCCCCTGTCGTGGGTCACGACCACGTCCGGCTTATACCGGCGAATCAGCCCCATGACGTATTTGCGCACCCTTTCCCTGCCCCATTGGTCGTATATCACGGCCATGTTGGTGGAATATGCGTCGCCAAACGGGCCGATCACGGGGTATTGGCGAACGCCCATGTGCCACAGTCCGTTGAGCAGCTCGCTCCGCCGCGCCGCGCTTGCGCCGCTCATGTAGGCCACGACGACGCTTTTCTCCCGCTCGACCGCATAGGTCGGAATCGTGCCGCCGAAGAAGATCAGCTCGTCGTCCGGGTGCGTCGCCAGCACAAGCAGATCGGCCTTTTCAGCCGTCGGCCGCCAGCGCTGCACCCAGTCCGGAAGCTCGCCCTCGCCGAAGACGAAGACCTCGTTGAATTTGAGCCGCGTGGTCACGCCAGAATTTTCCACGATGCGGAAATGGTTCTGTCCGTTCAGCTCGACCAGCGCGTGCAGGTAATCCGTGCCGCCCTCGGCGACGACCCGCCATTTGCCGTCCACGCGCTCCTCCACCGCCCACGACTGGGGCATTTCGGTAAAGCAGACGTACAGATAGCCCGCCGTTTCGCCCTCCGGCAGCTCAAATTCCAGATACGGCCTTCTGACCCGTTCGCTGCGCCACGCCGTCGTATAATCGCCGTCGTGCGCGGCCGTGGTCTTGACCTTTCCGGAGGTGATGACGCAATCCGCCGTCAGCGCCTTGGCCTCCTGCGCCAGCGCGCGCATGGGCGTGAGCAGGAGCGCCAGCGCCAGCAGAGCTCGCAAGATTTTCATCGTCCGTCCCCCGCTCACAGCTTGAGCGCCGCGATGGCCTCTTCGCCGTCCATCTCGCCCGTCTCCGCAAAGCCGAACGACGTGAACAGCTTTCCGAGCCGCTGGTTATCCGGATCATAGGAGAGCCAGCAGTATTCCGCCTCTCCGAAAGGCTTGGTGCGGACGTATTCGACGACCTTTTCAATCGCCTGCTTACCGTAGCCGCGCCCCTGCCAGCGCTCGTCGATCATCAACCGCCACAGGCAGTAGTTGCCCGCGGAAATCGCCGGGTTTTCCTCGCCCGGCAGGTCGCCGTAGCCGATCATCACAAAGCCGACGAGCGCCACGCCGTCATACAGCGCGAACGGCGCGGCAATTCCACCCGCCTCACGGGTCGCAAACGCCTCCAAAATGCTTTCGATGTTGGAGGCCACGTAATCCGCCTGCGCGCGCTTGACCTTGAGCCGCGCCACCTGCCAAACGTTGTTTCTGTCGATTTTTTTGAGTTCCAGCATCTCTTCTTACTCCACCCTCACACTTTTTACGCCGAAATACTGCGCCATGGCCTCATTCGTCCAGAACGCCGCGTCCTCGTAGGCGGTGGGCTTGCCGGTCACGGTCTGCACCGTCCACGCGGGCAGAACCACGTCGTCCGCCGCCCCGGCCGCCTCGCACAGCGCATATTCGTGCTGAAACTGCGCGATATACGCATCCTGCGTGCCGTCAAGCTGGTCGCTCACCAGCTTTTCATAATTGCGGAGCTGACCGCCGCACAGACACACCGCCAGCGCCGCCGCCGCCAGCGCGAAGCAGGCGATTTTTCCTCGCCCCGCCGCCAGCGCCGCGCGCTTTTCCGGCCTGACGCGCGCCAGCGCCATCATGCAGACGACCGGCGCAAACAGCAGCACATAGCTGTGATACATGTTGATGACGCGCCCCGAACCCGCGTACCCGGAGGAATACATGTGCGGGATAATCATCGCGCAGAGCATCAGATAGCCGCCCAGCAGCGTAAAGCCGATCCGCGGCAGGCCTTTCCCCGTCTCCCCGCGCTCGTTCATCCGTCGGCTCGCCGCCGGCAATGCCAGCAGCAGCAGCGCCAAAAGCGGCGTTTTGAGCATGAACCGCAGGATGTATTTCACCGCGTCGCGCAGCGTCCAGCCGATCGAGGCCAGCAGATAGCCAAGCCCGCTCTCGTGCGCGCCGTCCGCCGCCATGCGCACACTGTTGCCCGGCGCGATCACCGAAATCAGCAGCCCCACGCCGATGGGCAGAAGCATCAGCGCCGTGCGCGCCGCCGCCGCGCGCTCATGCGCCGCCGCCCGCCAGAGGGCCAGCATCAGCAGCGCCGCCGCCGTCATCATCGCCGTGATGTAATTATCCATCCCCAGCGCGAAGAGCAGCGCCCAGCAGAGCGCAAAGGCGAGAATCGTCCCCGCCCCGCGAACCGGGCGCTCGCTCAGGCTGTCCCCCAGCGCGAGCGTCATCAGCGCGACGGCCTGCGCGCCCATGTAAAACCACGCGCCGTTGAACCAGTACACGCCCTCCACGATATCCGGCAGAAACAGGAGCTGCACGGCGGAAAGCGCGGCAAACGCGGCGCGCCACGGCAGATTCAGCCGCTTTTGCAGAAAATGCTGTAAAAAGACGCGCGTTCCGATCAGAATGAGCCCCAGCAGCACAAAGACGTGCGCGCCGTAGTGCTCAAGGGAGAACACCGCCGGGTTGAGCGTCATAATCAGCACGCCCGTCACCGTGCCCTGCCAGTCGCGCCAGGTGCGCAGGGTATAGCTCAGCGCGTCCTTGAGCACGTGCAGGATGCTGCCGGTCTGCACCCACGTCGGGTGCGTATAGACGGCGAAGGTGAAATCATCCGTCGCCGGGTGCGCCGCCTCCGCGCCGAGAAAAAACGGCAGGAGCAGCAGCGCCCAGACCAGCGCCCCTACCACCGGAAGCGCCTTTTTGAAGGTTTTCATGTCACATCCGTCCTTCCTTCATGTCGATATCCTTAAAGTCGTTCATTTCAAGGTTATCGGCAATGCTGCGGTCGTCCGCGCCGAGCATCAACTGCCTGCGCATGCCGAGGCTCTCGCGCGGATCAGTGATCTTCGCCGGGCCGTTGACACAGCCGCCCTCGCAGACCATGCCCTCGATCATCGTCTCGTTGAGCTTGCCCGCGCGCAGCAGCATCAGCGCCTTCTTGCACTCCGCCGCGCCGGAGCACTTGACGCAGCTGACCGGCATATCGAATTTCTCCTCGGCGAGCACTTCCTGCACCGCCGCCGTCACGCCGCCGGCCGCCGCGAAGTTCTTGCCGTATTTGCTGCCCTGCTGCACGTCGCCGGAGGCCATCGCCTCGGGGTCGATGTGCTTTGCCTCGAACATGGCATACAATTCGTCGAACGTCAGCACGTAATCCGCGCCGATCTTCCCCGCGTCCTTGTAGCGCTTGACCTCGCTCTTTTTGGCGATGCACGGCCCGATGAACACGACCACCGCGCCGGGATGCTTCTTCTTGATGAAGCGCGCCGTCGCCACCATCGGGGAGACGGTGTGGCTCACCTTATCCAGCAGCGCCGGGTAGTGCTTGGCGACCATGTTGTAGAAGGCCGGGCAGCAGCTCGTGGTCATGTGGCCGCCCTCGCGCGCGACCTCCTTGGCCTCCTGCGCCTCGTAGTAGGCCGTCGCGTCCGCGCCGAGGGACACCTCCATTGCGTCGTCAAAGCCCAGACGCTGGAGCGCCTTGATCATCTCGCCCACGTTCACGCCGCCGAACTGCCCCTCGATGGAGGGCGCGAAGCAGGCGTAGACCTCCTGCTTTTCATCGCGAATGGCCTCGATGACGTCGGTAATCATCGACACATCGGAAATCGCGGAGAACGGGCAGGCGACGGTGCAGTTGCCGCAGGAGATGCACTTGTTGTAGTCGATGGACGCGCGGCGGTTCTTCTTATCCACCGAGATCGCGTCCACCGGGCAGGAGCGCACGCAGGGACGGCGCGCGTCGGCGATGGCGTTGTACGGGCAGGCCTGCGCGCACATGCCGCACTCGCGGCACTTGTCCGGGTTGATGATCGCGCCCTGATGGGTCATGGTAATCGCGCCGAATCGGCAGGCTTGCAGGCAGCGCTGCGCCATGCAATGCTGGCAGTTGCTGGTGACGGTGTAGCGCTGCAGGGGACAGCCCTCGCAGGCGCTGTTCATAACGGCGACCGGCTGATCGGTGAAGGTATAGTGGTTTTCGCCGTCATACACGGACGCGCGGCCGCAGGCCCAATCCACGCGGTTGCGCAGCACCTCGCGCTCACGGTAGACGCAGCAGCGGTGGGTCGGCTGGCTGCCGTGCGGCACGATTTCCAGCGGAATGAACTCCTTATGCGCCTCCAGCGTGCCTTCAAAGCAATATTTCGCGACGTGCACGAGCACCTCGCGCTTGCGGTCAATGCGATCAATCATACGTTTCCTCCCTGAAAGGATACGGTTGAGGCTTTGCCCCAAACCCCACCAGAAACCCGAGATTTCTGGATTTCCCATTGGCATGCGCGGCCGTGGCCAATGGCGTTACGCGCCAAATTCATCCTTGCACCGCGCGAGCATCTGCCGAATCGGAAGCTGATACGGGCAGCGCTTTTCGCACGCGCCGCAGCCGACGCAGTCCCCGGCCTTCTTGCCCATGGCCGCATAGCGCTGCTTCGCCCAGTCGCCCAAGCCGTAGCGATTCAGATAGCCTTCCAGAACGAAGATGCCGCTGATGGCAATGCCCGCCGTGCAGGGCTGGCAATAATTGCAGCGGCGGCAGAACTGCGTGCCCAGCTCCCGGCGGATCACGTCGAGCTGCGCGCGCTCCGCCTCGTTCAGCGGGGACGCATCCTCGATGGCCTCGATATTCTGGTCGATTTCGCGCACATCGTACATGCCCGGAATCACGACGGAGACATTTTCGTTGCGCCCGATGAAGCGCATCGCCAGCCGCGCATCCTCCAGCGCGCCGCCCGCCATCGGCTTCATGCAGATGAAACCGACGTTCTGCTCGCGGCACTTCTGCATCAGCGCCTCGCCCTGCGTCTCCACGATGTTGTAGGGGAACATGACGGTTTCCACCCAATCCATCGTCAGCGCCTTTTCAAACACGCCCGCCATGTGCGCCGTCACGCCGATATGGCCGATCTTGCCCGCCGCCTTGGCCGCCAAAAGCGCCTCCAGCGCGCCGCCGGGCGCAGTCACCTGCTCCAGCTCCGCGAGGGACGGGTTGTGTACTTGATACAGGTCGATGTAATCCGTGCGCAGGTTGCGCAGGCTGATCTCGATATCCCGCTCCATCTCCGCCCGCGTGCGCGCCATGGATTTGGTCGCCAGCACGAATTTCTCGCGCAGGCCGCCCTCCAGCGCCTCGCCCAAAAAGGATTCGCTGACCGTGTAGCCGCGCGCGGTATCAATGTAATTCACGCCGCGCTCGACCAGTCGCTCCATCAATTTGCGCGTAACGGCCGCATCCACCTTCTGAATCGGGATGCCGCCAAAGCCCATGCGCGACACGCGCAGGCCGGTCTTGCCCAATATCGTATATTCCATATGTACGCTCTCCCTGTCTTTCTGCTTGACGCTTGCAAAAAAGATTGAAACCTGTTGATCCTCGATCTATTATAGCGTTTTTTGCTTTTCTTGGCAAGGCGGGGATGCGGGAATCGCGCCCGAATCGCTTTGCCGCAGCCGACAAGCGTTTTCCGCGCATATTGAGACGATTTTCCGCCATACTAAGCCGCGAGCGATTGGCTCACAAACCAACATGGAGGGATTGCATCATGGAAAACCAGACGATCAACTGTTCCGTTTCTTCCTGCCGCCACCACAACGCGCAGAACCGCTGCGAACTACGCAGCATCAACGTCTGCGCAAACTGCAACTGCCATTCCGGCAAGAGCGACGAGAGCATGTGCGGCTCCTACGAGTGCGGCTGCAAGTAACGAAAGGGACGTCGGGACGCTGTCCCGAACCCTGGCAGGAGCCTGAGGTTCCTGCACTTCCCGCTTCTGTATCGCTGCGCGGTACAGGCTAAATAAAAAGGCGCGGCTTTTTCTTCAAGCCGCGTCTTTTCATTCATAATCGTCCCCGCATCGCACAGCGATACAGATTCGGAAGACATCGGAAACGCCGTTCCCGACCGAGGTTTGGGGAGCAATGCCCCAACGTCTCCCCCGCTTAAACGTTGAAGCGGAAGAGCGTCACGTCGCCGTCCTGCATCACATAATCCTTGCCCTCGCTGCGGACAAGGCCCTTTTCCTTGCAGGCGGTCATGGAGCCGTTCGCCTTCAAATCGTCAAAGGAAACGATCTCCGCGCGGATGAAGCCGCGCTCAAAGTCGCTGTGGATCTTGCCGGCGGCCTGCGGCGCTTTCGTGCCCTTGCGAATCGTCCACGCGCGGCACTCGTCCGGGCCGGCGGTCAGGAAGGAAATCAGCCCGAGCAGATCATAACATTCGGCGATCAGGCGATCCAGACCGCTCTTGCCGATGCCCATTTCCTCGAGGAACATGTCCTTTTCCTCGTCATCCATCTGCGCGATGTCCTCTTCGATCTTCGCGGAGATGACCAGCACCTTGGCGTTCTCGCCCGCGGCAATGGCCTTCACATCCGCCACGCCGGGGAGACTGTCCTCGTCCTTGCCGAGGTCGTCTTCCTTGATGTTGCAGGCGTAGATCACCGGCTTGGTGGTCAGCAGGAACCACTCGCGGGCAATCTCGCGCTCCTTGTCCGTCATCGGGCAGGTACGCGCGGGCTGGAGATTATCCAGATGCGCCAGCAGCTTTTCGCCCAGCGCGGCCTCATCGGCAAAGCGCTTTTCGCCGCTCTTGAGCATCTTCGCCGCGCGCTCGGCGCGCTTGGCGACCGTCTCGCGGTCGGCGGCGATCAATTCGAGGTTGATCGTCTCGATGTCGTGCTGCGGGTTCAGGCTGTCCGCGTGGCGGATGATATCCGGATCCTCAAAGCAGCGAACGACGTGCACAATCGCCTCGCACTCGCGGATGTGGGAGAGGAACTTGTTGCCCAAGCCCTCGCCGTGGCTCGCGCCCTTGACCAGACCGGCGATATCGACGAACTCGATGACGGCCGGGGTCGTCTTCTTCGGGTGATACATGGCAGAAAGCTCATCCAGCCGCTCATCCGGCACGGCGACAACGCCGGTGTTCGGCTCGATGGTGCAGAACGGGTAATTCGCCGCTTCCGCGCCCGCCTTGGTGATTGCGTTAAACAGAGTGGATTTGCCGACGTTCGGCAGACCGACAACGCCCAATTTCATATATGTTTACAACTCCTTTATTTACTCACTTTTTCAAGTGTTCTCTATGCTATTCCGCACCAATTTGGCACCAATTCCGGCTTTCTAGTTTCCCAGCGCCTGAAACTGCGCCACGGCATCGACCAACGAATCGTCTGTGACATGAACATACCGATCCATTGTTGTTTTGATGCTAGCATGACCCAACAGTTTTTGCAGCACCTTTGGCTGCATCCCTCTTTCAATCGCTCGCGTCGCGTAGGTATGCCGCAGAGCGTGCATACAGAATCGTTCAATGCCCGCTTCATCGCACAGCTTATACAAATGTGTGTCATAGGAACTGTTCTTGGCAGGTTCACCCGTGCGCCAGTTGACGAACACCAGATCACGCATGATGAGATTCTTCTGCACTCCACTGCGTCGATCCATATACGGCAGCACCATTTCAAGCAACGGCGCTTCCTTTCGGATTTCTCGCTCGGCATAGCATGCTTCCAGAACGTCATACGCCCGGTCAGTCAGAGGAATCGTCCGATAACTGGCTTTTGTCTTTGGCGGTCCAGCTCGCCAGACACCGTTCTCATGACGATATTCCAGCGTCTTACTGATGGTCAGTCTGCGCCGCTTCCAATCAATCGAATCCCACGTCAGCCCAATCATCTCCGCAGTGCGCAATCCCGTTTCCAGTAGCAAAACATATTGCCGATAGTTGTGGGAACGCCGAGCAACTTCCAGAAACTTCGTCTGCTCGTCAATCGTCAGGAAATGAATATCATCTGGCGCGCGAAGCGGCTTATTCACCTTTACGCCTTCCAACGGATGCTTGATAATCATGTCGTTGATCAATGCGGCCTTAAACATCGTTCCGATTGTGATGTACGTCTGACGGATAGTCGATCCTGCATAATGTGCTTCCATGCTGTTAAATACAGCCTTACAGTGCATCGGCTTCACATCACATAACATCATATTCCCGAGAACAGGTTTAATGTTATGCACATACCTGTCACGGTAATTTCGGATGGTATTAGGTGCTAAATCTCGAATCAGATTTTCCATCCAGAATTGGAACCATGCGTCCACCGTTATCGTTGAACATGTCGGCAAGCCATTATGACGATCCGCATATTGGGCATCCGCAAGCCAGTTTCTCGCTTCAGGCAGCGTGTCGAAGTGCTTTTCTCGGCGCTTTCCATTCTTCGCGCAAAAACGTGCCGTATACTTTTTGTCTTTTCTTTGGCTGATCCCTTTTCCGCACTTTCGGCCTTTCAGGTCTCTACCCATCGTTCAAGTTCCTTTCTTATACCTATAAGAAAAGAGCCTAACACGGTTACTGATTATAACACAACCCTACCCTTTTCTCAAGGCACGCCCCGATTTTCCTTGCGATTTCTACCTCAAATCGCGAATTTTCCGCGAATATACTGTTCAAATTCCACTCTCTTGACCAGTTTCCGCGTTCCAATGTACAAAACGAACGGGCAATTCGGCATTTTCAGCAAGGAGTCGATTTTGTTGATGCCAATATTGCTGTATTCCGCCGCTTCGCGAATCGTCAATGTCATTTTGCACTGAATCGGGACGTTTTGAATCCGATCACTGTCATTTCTAATATTCAGTTCCATTTGATTTAACCTCCATCTATCATTTTGTCGTTCACCCTTCAAAGGCAACATCTGTTTATGTTTCCGCGCATCTCAAGCCGCCTTGGGCAAGGCGTCATAGCTTTGCAGCTCCCCTCAAATCTTCGAGAGGCCGTGAGGAAGTATCATGATCCCCCATACCGTCATCGCGTCCAACTTGCCAAATTGGGTTCAGACTACATGAATCGCTCCGGCTATGCCATCGTCGCGCTGCTGCCCTGCCGCTCTTGCATGGGTTTCGTACTTGAGATTGCGATTATGCACTTATCAAAGATCAAAAGGATTTCTTTTAAGTGTTTTCTTCACCTCTGTGCATCCTCACTTGCAGTCTTTCATTCCCATATAACACGAAGTCATCGCTTCGCCGAATCACAATTCTTTTCCGTTTCATGGGAAAAGTCTTGTTTCGCGCTCATCATAGCATGTTCATATCTTTTTCGCAAAAAATTGAAATTCATTATATTTATATAATCTTATAAATAAGGGCAGTTCCCAACTTTGAACCGCACCCCGTCAAGAGGACAGAGAAAAAATATAAAGTTTTCCCGGCCAGC
>ERZ773260.1294-NODE-1294-length-33182-cov-9.256226_pt1 | contig 33182 bp, 26 predicted proteins | sample MGYA00511387_ERZ773260 | MGnify/ENA primary metagenome ERZ773260 (study PRJEB29015, sample SAMEA2737745) | human gut metagenome | biome: human gut; feature: human-associated habitat; material: faeces | place: China | collected 2012 ...
CATTTCTCTTTATGTAGGTAGCACTTCGGGAATGGAGTTGCGGATTTAAGGATTATCTACCATGCGCGAAGATAATTTGTATCCCATAACACGTATCGAGTCGCAATACGCTTGTACGGCCTGCCATGCGTTCAGTGTTTGAGATCCTATATTCACTTGATATGCTTTTCCGTCAGGGTGGTTTTCGTCCGTCCAATCGTTGTCCGTATAAATCTCTATATTCAGGAATAGTTTGGCCAACAAAAAACAAGCTACCGGACGGGTCATCCGGCCATAATATTCTCCTTTTTGGTTGCTGTGCGCTTCATTCAGATAAGGCAATGCCGCCTGCAATTCGTTTACAGAAAATTTGAATACTTCCTCACGTTCGCTTTGGTTGACGTCCTTCATGGGGGTGGACGAAGATAACACCAAAGGCACACGCCCGAACATATCTAGCAAATAATAGTAGTACATCGCCCGAAAGGCTCTGACTTCTGCCACATAATTTTTCAATTCTGCAGGAGCATCCTTGCGGTTCTGCAATTCCGTCAGACGTTCTATCGACTTGTTACTAAGCACAATCACTTTGTATAGATACTCCCACGAAGCTGCTATCACGTCATTATTGACTCCCCAATCGTGCAAGAACAATCCTTGCCAGAGTCCGCCATCGTACCAGTCTCCTCCGCGAGTTGGCAACAAAGCTTCATCAGTGGTCAGTGTGTTCAAGTCATATACACCTCGGCAAGTACCCTGTAGCCCTTGACTGTCTTCGTATCCACCCACATAGTTATAGAGGGTAGCCACCGTGTTCAGGTATATATTGGCAGGCGTGTCATAAGCGTCCTCTTCGGGTAATTGGTCTCGTGGAGCTTCATCTAAGAATCCTGCACAACCATAACAGCAAACAAGGGTGTATCCCGCCCATAAAATCCACTTTTTCATGTTGTCATGCTTTAAAATTGAATAGTTAATCCCAAGGTATAAGAACGATATACCGGATAGTTCCGTTTGTCGTCCACTCCGAGTGTGGCATCTACGATGTAACTGTTAATCATTGGGGTCAGTCCGGAATAGGCCGTAATGGTAGCCAGATTGTTCACCGACGCCGATAAACGCAGATGCTGCACGTATTTGCCCCATTTCTTCAACGGAATATTCCAACCGATAGTCAAATAATCAAAATTCACGTAGTTTCCGTTTTCAAGCCAGTAATCTGTAGCAGTCTGGTCGTAAATATTACGTTGAGGGGCGGCTGCCAGTACGTTGTAATCGGGAAAACTTCCCATATTCATATAAGCCAAGGCCGTACCATTATAAATTTTATGTCCGAAAGCACCATTGATTTGCAACGATACGTCCACATTCTTATAACGGAAGCTGACGTTAGAACCCAATAGAGTTTTGGGAGTGGCCTGTCCTGCCACGTAACGGTCCCCCCCGTCTTCCAGGTCCACGCCTCCTCCGTCAAGGTCGGCTATTTCGTATGCGAATGTTCCGTCTTCGCGTTGGATGAGTCCTGTACAATGGGGTAAATAAAAGACACCCAAAGGCTGCCCTACAATCTGGTATACAATATGATTATATCCGCCATGAAAGCCCGCACCGGTTAAGTCGGCAATCGGCGTATATTGTGGAGCCGACATATATTCTCCATTATACATTCCACTTAGAGAAAGTAACTTATTGCGTTGGAACGTGACGTTGACGTTGACGTTCAGTTCCATGTCTTTTTTACGCAAAGGAGTGAAGCCGAATCCCAATTCCACTCCGCTGTTACGCATGGAACCTAAATTGGCCAACAATTTATTATAGGCAAATGGCGGTACGCTTACATCGTATTGGTACAGCATGTCATCCGTGACGGAATGGTAATAATCAAATGTGAAAATAGCCCGTCCGTCCCAAAAAGCAGCATCCAGTCCAACGTTCATCGTACGTTTTACCTCCCAACGCAAATCAGGATTGGCATTGCGTATCAAACCCATTGTCACCGTTGGGTCACCACCAGAAGATACTACTCCATTAGGTTTCACCAACTGGAGGGAATTGTAAGAATCAATGGCATCCTGATTACCAGAGTACCCGTAACCGACTCTGAATTTGAGGTTGTTCAGCCAATAGAGAGATTTCATGAAATCTTCCTCGCTCAGAATCCAGGCAGCGGAAAGCGATGGGAAAAAGCCCCAACGATGGTTACGTCCCACCTTGGATGAAGCATCGGTACGCATGTTTACGGTAGCCACATAACGATCGTCGTATACATAATTGACACGTCCTAAAAAAGATGCCAGACGAGGATTCTCATAATAAGAGCCTGTCCCTTCCCATAGTCTTACGGCTCCGGCCTGCAGGTTGTGAAAACCGAACTTGTCGGTTGTGAAATTCGTAACAGTTGTGTGGAAGCCGGACATGATACGTTGTTGCGCTTCTCCCAATAGGAGAGCGTCCAGTTTATGTTTTCCAAAAGCTCGATTGAAGTTCAACATCATATTTCCCAACACATCTTCCACCTTCTGTTCGCCTCGATAAGCTTGTCCATGTGCCCATACGGTAGTAGGAAGATATTGTCCGTTATCTATGACATTGTACAGGTAAGAACCAAAGGCGGAAAGTACCAAATGTGGGGTTAAAACCAACTCCATTTTCAAATGGGCATTAAAATGCGCATTCGATTCTTCGTCGCTTACTTCCATCCAGGCCAAAGGGTTGGTAATCCAACTGGCAGTTGTCACTTGATCCCAACCGCCCGTCGCATTCTTGTGGGCCGGAAAAGTGGGATTGAAAGCTGCTGCTGAATAAAATGTCTTTTGTATATCTACCAAATTGTTGCTCTTACGTACCGCCCCCATTACCCCCAGGTCGAAACGCAGGCGGTCGTTGAACGCCCGTTGCGTAATATCTATTTTGGCCATGTAATTCCGGTAGTCTGAACTTTTCACCACGTCTTTTCGATCCAAAAGCGCCAGAGAAGCACGGTAATAAGAGGATTCCGTACCACCTCCAAAAGCTACATGATGATTTTGCACCCATCCCATGCGCGTGATTTCCTCTGGAAAATCCGTGTCATATCCCAAATCCAGAATTGATATGCCTCTTTCGTGTGCCACGTTCCTGAAAGCCTCTCCAGAAAGCATTTTTATGTTTTTATAAATAGACTCGACACTAAAATTTCCGTCATAACTCAAACTGAAACTTCCGCTGTGTCCTTGTTTGGTACTTACTTTTATGACACCCGAAGCACCTCGTGCGCCATATTGAGCCGTTTCTGAAGCATCCTTGAGAATAGTGAAGCTTTCGATGTCCGCAGGAAAAATCATACTTAGCGTGCTCAAATCAGCAAATACGCCATCAATGATTACCAAAGGATCATTCCCCCCCGTCAGGGAGGTTGTACCCCGGACACGTACGGAGTTGAGCATGGCCTCCCTTCCCGGTAACATACTGACACCGGCCACTTGCCCGTTAATAGAGTTTAAAGGATTGGAAATCATGCCTTTGTTCATTCTATTTTCAGATACCTGATCTACAGAACCTGCTACGGTTCTCCGGTCTCCTGTGGCATAACCGATTTGCAGCACATCCCCTTTCATTAATGAATCCGATAACATCCAAGGAATGGAGTCCGGCAGAATCACTTTGTTCTGTGCTGCAAGAGGATATATATGGCATAACGCCAAAGAAAGGGGTAATCCCATTCGCCCCAACCATAAAAATGTCCCTTTTTTCATAAGCAAAGAGATTTAAGAGTAAATGTTGGTATAGTTTGAATATTACATGGGCAAATATACAGAATTTCTTTTAAATAAACTCTTTTTTAAGGGAAGAAAAATAGAGAAAGAAAAAAATGTAATAAAGTTGGATAACCCAAATAGAATAATAAAATTCACCAATAAAAATATTGGTTTTAGCGACTGCAAGTTTTTTCGCTTTTATGTAAAGTGGAGTATACAGGACTCGAACCTGCCACCTTTTGACTGCCAGTCAAACGCTCTAGCCAGATGAGCTAATACCCCAACCTTTTTGACGATGCAAAGTTAGATATATTTTTTGAAACGCAAAACTTTTTTGCTGTTTTTTCTTCTGACTTTGCTCCTTTATAATCAGAATTTATATCCTAATGTAAAAAACACCTGATGAGTATTTAGGTTTACATCCACTGGAGTAAGACGAGTACCGGTTTGTGTGATATAAGTATCGTCGAATGCATAGAAATCTCCCGACTGTACGCGGCACTTATAAGCCATATCGGCATAAAAATGCTTTCCGTGGTAACCTAAACCGGCTGTGAATATATTCACGTCGTCTTTATTCATATAATCTGTTGTCGTTTGATAACCGAAAGCCGGAGAAGGCCCCGTTTGATCTAAAGTCGCTTCTTCCTTGAACATGCGGGAATAATAATTATACCCCGCACGAAATGCGACATTATCCGTCAGATTCAATTCCATACCGAACTTGAAAGAATGGCTTCCGCGTAGCGTAGACTTGTGCAACGCGTCCATATCGCGGTCGTGTGTCGTTCCTCTGGAATAACCATAGCCCCAATAGTCGTAGTCCCAGTCTTCATACCCCTGTTTCGTTTTAGAGTAATCAGCGTATTCATATTCAGCTCCTATAGCCAGATAAGTTCCAATCGTATGTCCTAACGAAACCCGAAATTTCCACGGTGTGGTAATTTTCATGTGCAAGTTAGCCAAATCCACCTCCGGAAGATAATTGGTATATATAAAATTACCGTTTCTGTCTTGATTGATGTAGATGTCATAGTTCTCATCCTCCATCATGGGAGAGTCTATGCTATATGAAGAATAAGATTCCAAATGATAGAAGGTCGGCGTTTCTACGGCCAGACCTATGCGGAAGGGGGAATTTCCGATGGGACGGAATATACCACCCAACTTCACATTGATTCCATATCCACTTACATGTTGGGTATTATATAAGGAATAATTCTCGAAATCGCTGTAAGAGTTACCTTGGCCGTCCGAAATCGTGCCGAACTCCCGATAAGTGCTGTAACTGTAATAGTCCACGTCGTTCACGCCTAAAGTGAAACCTAAATACACTCGGTCTTTGATGTTCATCGACAGGTTGAAATCATATCCTACGATACCGCCTTCCGTCGTACGGTCGTAATTATTCCGATCTGACTCTAAAGCATTATAAGAATCGTATAAGGGATTCCCCTCTTGGTCTACCTGCACATTACCTTGGTTATCCCGTATGTATTCCGGATTCACAAGGCAGGAATTATACATCAGGTCTGCCAAAGGAGTGGAATACTGGGTATGGTTCAGAATGTCTGCCATTTGTTGCGTCTGAGACAAACCGTTCAAGGCTCCGTTGTCTGCGATAAATGACTGGTTGAAGTTGGCTCTTTTCTGATAATTGACTCCAAAATTAACATACCTTACGCTTTTGGCCATAACCGGGATACTTACCACGAATCCCATCTGGTCAAAAGACAAATGAGTCATGTCTGCATTTAAATCCGGTTTTTCCTGTTGGGTCAACACGCTGAATGATAAAGCTGCATCGCTTCTGCGGTAAAGCCCTAATGCTGCCGGATTGGAAGAAGCGGTAGACAAATCAGCACCCAATGCCCCTAATGCACCGCCCATACCTACATAGCGCGCACTTCCGATTAAATCGGTCGGCATATAATTCTCGTTCATATATGGTGTCTGTGCCATCATAGACTGGCTTGCTAGCAATGCGCTTACAAATATGAGGTTTTTTCTTTTCATTATTTCTTCCTTTTATGGTTTATCTTTGTTTGTTAACGTCGACCGCCTCGTGCTCCTCCGCTCCTGGATGGGGAGAAACCACCTCCGGAACGGCTGGGGGAACTTACCGACGGACGGAAAGTGCTTCTTGTAGTCGATGGCGTGAAATTAGAACTTCTCGACGGTTGAGTGTTACGTTGAAGAGTTGAAGTCGTACGCGTGCGAGGAGACTGCCTGGTAGTTGTTGAAGAACGATTTGGAGTAAATCGTGCAGAATTCTCCGAAATGGTTTGCCGGTCGGTGTTACCTGTGTTTCGTATGGTTCTTCTGGCAGAAGAACTGTTTCTTACATTAGTGCGGGATGTTCCTCTTGCCAGGGAACTATTCTCCCGATATCTTACACTGGGACGAGTAACCGGTCTTGATGGATACCATCCATGACCGGGATGTCCCCAATGCGGATGATGCCAGTGCGGTCCCCAATACCAAGGATCATACCATCCGGCATACCAAGGACCTCCCCACGCCCAATAAGGATTGTATAATCCCCATCCCCACGAGTAGGAGAAGGTAGGTCCCCAATACCAACTGCTAGGATAAGCGTATGCGTAAAATCCATCATCATATACATCCCAATATATGGAATTGGGACCATAACGTAAGTCCCAATATAAAGGACTGCTGACCGCAACGCCGATGGTCGGGGTGTTGAAACGAAGAATTCGTTTCGTATATTGATAGTCTCCCCCTTCTTCCCGGTTGTTATCGGTTGAAGCACTATCTTGACCTGCCACTTCCTCTTCAGCGGCAGATATACTATCATTATCCCAACGATATCGTCGGTTATATTCATCTACATCCCTGATGCTTCCCTGAGCATATCCTGAGCGGGGGTCCACTGCCGTATTTTCTGAAATCGTACGTACCGAAGGTTGCGGTTGGGGATGCTTATCCTCATTCACTTTCGTCTCTTTTTGAGGGACGAAATACATATCATCTATTTGTGCAAAGCCAAAAAACGGAATCACTGCAACGATGAGTGAAAATAATATTCTGTTTTTCATTGTCTTTTCTCCTTTACCTATATTATATGCAAATATAACTTTTTCTCGGTTGACGGGCAATACGGAAACGCGAATAAAGTTTAGTATATAACTCTTTTTTTGCTATTTTTGCAGAACCAATAGATTCTCGACACAAAATAAACAGTATGAAATATTTGGAATTGGATTTCATTATATCCCCTTATAGTAGGGATGCAGCCGACATCTTGATAGCCTTGGTGGCCGATGCCGGTTTGGAAAGTTTTGTAGATACTCCGCAGGGGGTGAAAGGATATGTGCAAACCGGACTTTTCGAGCAATCCGTATTGGATAACCTGCTAGATTTCTTTCCCATAGAGGATGTGAAAGTAACCTACCGGTTGGCGGAAGCGGAAGATAAGAATTGGAACGAGGAATGGGAACGTAACGGCTTTGAACCAGTCCGAATCGCCGACCGTATTCTGATTCATAGTCCGGAGCATCATAATCTGTCTCCTGCCGAATATGATATCGTGATAAATCCCCATCAGGCTTTCGGTACCGGTACGCATCACACTACAGGCATGATATTGGAACGTTTGCTCGGGATGAACCTCGGACATAAAACCGTATTGGATGCCGGGTGCGGTACTGGCGTGTTAGGTATATTCTGTACGTTGAAAGGGGCGAAATCGGTGTGGGCCTACGATATAGATCGTTGGAGTGTAGACAATACGAAAGAGAACATGCAACTGAATGGTGTGAAAAACATGGAAGTGGTTGAAGGGAATGCCTCCATATTACAAGGAAAAGACGCTTTCGACTTGATTTTAGCCAATATCAACCGGAACATTCTTTTAGCCGACTTGCCATCGTTCGTATCGGTTATGCATGCAGGAAGCCAAATGATTCTCAGCGGTTTTTATGTAGAGGATATACCCTTGCTTGTGCAAAAAGCGGAAAGCTTGGGACTGAGCTATCTCAACCATACGGAAAAGGAGAACTGGGCTACGCTTTTATTCGAACGTTTATAATAAGCGACATGAATCCAGAGCTGCCGGTAATGCCTGTAGGACTTCCGGCGGCTTTATTCCTGTCTATAATGAATCTTCAGGATAGGTATAATCGTCTTCCTGTTCCGGTATGGTCAGGTTCATCAAATCTTCAAACGACCCATTGAAGATATTACAGTCTACATTACCTTTGATTCCGGTAACTTTCCCACAATCAGTATGTTGCCAGAAATTCCATTTTCCTTTATATTCTAACTTCTCCACATAATAATGCGCTATCCAATAAGGATATTCATTGAATGCAGGAGTATTCAGATAATGCAATTTGAATTTGTATCCTGTATAAATAATGGGTTTCACACCATATTCTTTTTCTACAATATCCAACCAAGTCTTTATAGCTTTTTGGAGCTGTGTTTCCGTCAGCTTTCCGGCCTTTTCCACATCTAAAACAGGAGGAAGGTCACCAGGTTCCAAATGCACTTGCTTTAAGAAAAACCGGGCTTGCTTTTGGGCATCCACATCCGGCAAAAAGAAATGATAAGCTCCTCTTATAAAGTCATTTTGCTTTGCTTCATAAAAGTTTAGGTTGAAATTTTCATCCAATAGCGTCGTGCCTTCGGTTGCCTTGATGAAAACAAAACTGACGGGAGATGAATTCAAACTGGCGTTGCGCAAACGCTCCCAGTCTATGTTTTCCTGATAATGAGAAACATCAATGCCATGTACATCAAAACCTTCAGGATATACGGGATCTCCGTAAATGGCCTTCCAACGGAATGAATAAGGCCCGACAAAGAAATAATAAAAGAAAAGTATATAAGCTACTCCCAAAGACAAGGCCCCGACCCATATCGCCCACGACGGCCAACGTTTGAAAAACAACCATTTGCTTCCCCCTTTCTTCTTTTGCTTCTTGCATAAGGCAGTTTTCCTCTTAGGACTACGTGACGTGGGAATGTTATCCACTTTCTTACGGTTTCCCCTCTGAACAGTCGTTTTTCTGTTTTTTACAGTTTGCGGCATTTGTGCACACATGATAGAAACGGTCTCTCTTTTCCCCTTTATTCAGAAAAATAGCAAGTCCCTTTATCAATGGACAAAGGGACTTGCATATCTATAAATGAATTACTTAGCTTGTTCCAATTGTAAAGTCTTGGTTGCTTGGTCACAAACTTCGGTCGGACCGAAATACTGTATCGGGCCAGGATATACGAAACAAGTCTCACGAGCCCATTGGTTGCGTCTCGATGCAAATTCCTTGAACGGGGCACCGTCCAAACGAACCAATGCCTTTTTAATTACCGGTTTCATTTCGCCATTACGCTTCTCCATATTCATCATCATGGTGATGGGCACACCACCGGCAATCCATTCAGCAGCCGGTGCCGTCGTGTTCTTCACAATAGCCATATAACCGGTCTTGCCGTTAGCCATCAACATGGCGGCACTTGTACCCAAAGCATAACAATAATCAGCATCGTAGTTGGAAGGAGCAGCACAACGTCCTTCATAACCAAAGAAATGGTGCAGAGCCGAGAATTTTCCATTGAATTTTCCTTCTTCTGACCACTTTTCGAGCTTCTTGTCCACCATCTCAGACAATAATTTTTCGGTTTCAATCAGTGAAACTTGCACGTTTCCATGTGGGTCACGCTCCATAGTCAGCTGTGCAGCCACGCCCAAAGGCAATGATTCATAAATAGCCTTATTCGCAGCCGAAAGTTTGCCCAAAACCCATTCACGCTGCTGTTCTTTCTCCAAAGCCGCACCTTCAGGAGTTGCCAACAAGTCGTTCAATTCTGCAATCAAAGCCTTCATAGCCGGGATGAACTCAATCAATCCTTCCGGAATCAGAACAGTACCAAAGTGATTTCCATCAGCGGCACGGTCGGCTACAACCTGAGCAATATAAGTAACGATATCATCCAAAGTCTGGTTTTTGGCTTCCACTTCTTCCGATACGATACAAATGTTGGGTTGGCACTGTAAAGCGCATTCCAAAGCGATATGCGAAGCCGAACGTCCCATCAACTTGATGAAATGCCAATATTTACGAGCGGAGTTCGCATCGCGTTGAATGTTGCCAATAACCTCTGCATACGTTTTACAAGCCGTATCGAAACCGAAAGAAGTTTCAATCTGGTCGTTCTTCAAATCACCGTCGATGGTCTTCGGACAACCGATAACCTGCACACCGCATTTTTTCGCAGCATAATATTCAGCCAAGACACAGGCGTTCGTATTGGAGTCGTCACCACCAATGATGACAATGGCTTTAATACCCAATTCCTTGATGATTTCAAGTCCCTTTTCGAATTGTTCCTCTTTTTCAAGTTTGGTACGTCCGGAACCAATCATGTCAAAACCGCCCGTATTACGATATTCGTCTATGATGTCAGCTGTCAATTCTATATATTCATGATCTACCAATCCACCGGGTCCCAAAATAAAGCCATACAACTTGCTTTCCGGGTTCAGTCTTTTAATACCGTCGAACAAGCCGCAAATGACATTATGCCCACCGGGTGCCTGGCCACCGGAAAGAATCACACCGACGTTGAACGGGGCGTAAGACTGAGCCTCGCCCGGAACGAACTCTATGAGAGGCATTCCATAAGTGTTCGGGAATAATTTCTTGATTTCCTCTTGGTCGGCCACAGACTGCGTGGGTGCGCCTTCCTTTACAGATACGTTACCCTGCAATCCTTTGGGTAACTTGGGCTGATAAGCCGCTCTTGCAATTTGCAATGCACTTTTTTCCATGTCGTGTTACTTAATAATTTGTTGAAAAAGAATTTTCTGCATGCAAAATTAATGTTTTTTGTCGGAATGAAGAAACTCTCACCCCAAAAACATACGGTTTATTTTCTTCTATAAAATTTCCCGATATCACCAACTTTGCGTACCTTTGTCTATAGTTACTGATTTACATCATTATTTGAAATCAAAGAATATGGCTAAAAGAAAGACATTAAAAAAGAATATCAACTATATCTGTAGTGAACTGTTTGCGGAATGCGTAGCGTTGACGCATTACAAAGTAGATATAAAACAAGAAGATGTGGACAACGTAATGGTCCGCATATTGTTGATGCATGATGAATTTGTCAGCAGGATCAGTCATACGGAACCAGGAAACGTAAAAGGATTCTACAAGAAGCTGCGTATGGATTTCAATGCACAAGTCAGCGATATCATCAGCACAATCAGTCAGCTTTGTTAAATGAGCCGGCATTTTTGCAGTTTCCTCCTGTTCAGGGTGATGGGATGGAAAGTAGACGTGACGGTCCCCATGGGAGATAAGTATATCATTGCACTGGCACCTCATACAAGTAATTTCGATTTCGTGCTAGGAGTGCTTTATAGCCGTGCAATGGACTTCCGTTGCGACTTCTTAATGAAAAAGGAATGGTTTTTCTGGCCTTTGGGAATCTTAATGCGATGGTTGGGAGGAATTCCAGTATACCGGAACAAGAAGATGAGTATGACGGATCAGTTGGCACAAGTGGCCCGGGAACGGGATAATTTTCACCTTTGCATTACTCCGGAAGGCACTCGTTCACGTACGGAAGAATGGAAAAAAGGATTCTATTATATCGCCTTGAAAGCCGGGCTGCCTATTTTACTGTATGGAGTTGACTATCCAACCAAAACTATACGTTGCACTCAGGTAATCATCCCCAACGGAAACATAGATGAACAGATGAACGACATTAAAACATACTTCAAAGATTTCACAGGACGGCATCCTGAAAAGTTCGCAACCGGATTAAAATAATGATAAGTATGAAAAAAAGGCTTATGGTCCTGGCGGGAGCATTCTTGCTGGGACTTTCCGTATATTCACAGAGTGGTGAGAAAATAGTAAAAGCCAAATTGGGTGATTATTTCTCTGACTATCAGACATCTTATACCACAGCTACCGACCGCTGTCGGATAGAAACGGTCAAGGTAGATGCTTCTGCACGGACGGCAGAGATTTACCTGAATGAACTCTTTGCCGGGCAGTCTTTTAGCAGGGATAAGGTTGATGAAATCTATCGTGCCGTAAAACGTTTGCTTCCTGCGCCATACAACGCTTATACTATTATTATATACGGTAACGGAATCCCCATAGAGCATCTTGTTACGGACATGAACGGAGCTTCATCGAAAGTGCAAAAGAAATGGGGGAAGGCTTTGTATCACGGGGCGCCGTGGGTGGAACGGATGCAACGCCCCTATCCTATCACCAAAGGTATGCAACAACGCCATTTGTCTGTTTGGGCCAGCCATGGACGCTATTACAAGAACGACCAAAAAGAGTGGATGTGGCAGCGGCCGTATTTATACTGCACGACAGAAGATTTGTTCACTCAAACGATAGCCATCCCCTACTTAATCCCCATGTTGGAAAATGCCGGAGCATACGTCTTTACTCCCCGTGAAAGGGATTGGCAGCCCCACGAAGTGATAGTGGACAATGACACCCGGGATTCGGGTGGAACATATTCAGAACATGAAAACAAATACGTATGGGAAAACGGAGGTATGGGATTTGCACCACTCAAACAGACTTATCTCGACGGCGAGAACCCCTTTACGGATGGGACAGTCCGCAGTACCCATACGGTAACTCGAAAAAGCCAGGTTTCCGAAATACGTTGGACGCCAAATATGCCTGTGTCCGGACGCTACGCCGTATATGTATCATACGTGACCTTGCCCACGAGTGTTTCCGACGCCCATTATGTGGTTCGCCACCAAGGTGTGTCTACGACCTTCAAAGTCAACCAACAAATGGGAGGAGGAACTTGGGTTTATCTCGGGACGTTTGATTTCGACAAAGACCAGCCCCATTCCAATTATGTCAGTTTAAGCAATCTGAGCAACCATCGCGGAACGGTGACAGCAGATGCCGTACGATTCGGAGGCGGGATGGGAAACATTGCCCGTGGAGATTCTTTACAGGAAGTGGTAAGCGGTTTCCCGAGGTACTTGGAAGGAGCCCGCTACAATGCGCAATGGAGCGGTATGCCTTATTCCGTATATAGCGGTAGAAACGGGACAAACGATTATAGCGACGACATCAATGTCCGTTCATATATGACAAACTATCTGGCCGGAGGTTCTTCTTATTTTCCGGCCGACAGCGGATTGCATGTACCGATTGAACTGGCCATCGCGCTTCATAGCGACGCCGGCATAGCCCCCGACAGCACTTTTGTCGGTACATTAGGTATTTATACCACGGATTTTAATGAAGGGAAGTTTGCGGCCGGAATGTCACGATTGGCATCACGTGAGTTATGCGATGTGGTCATGACACAAGTGAACGAGGATTTAAATGGCCTTTACGGGCAATGGAAAAGACGCCAAATGTTCGACCGGAATTACAGTGAAACGCGCGAACCCCAAGCCCCGGCCATGATATTGGAAATGTTATCCCACCAGAATTTCCGGGATATGGCCTTGGGACACGACCCTGCATTCAAATTCAATCTGGCACGGGCCATATATAAAGGAGTACTGAAATATACATCCTATCAACATGAGGCAGGTTATGCCGTACAGCCCCTTCCCGTTACTTGTTTCCAGACTCGTTTAAACCCGGATGAAAAGGAAATAACGCTATCCTGGCTTCCCCAACAAGACGAGCTTGAACCCTCTGCAACTCCAAAAGGTTACATTGTGTATACCCGGCAAGGAGAACATGGTTATGACAATGGCACATTTGTACATGAGCCTCGGTTCTCGTTCCGTGTGGAGGAGAATGTGGTTTACTCGTTCAAAGTGACAGCCGTGAACGACGGTGGAGAAAGTTTTCCTTCGGAGGAACTGTCGGCCATGATAGCCAAAAATGCCTTTGCCAAGGTCCTGATTATCGACGGCTTCCAGAGGGTGGCCGGGCCACAGGTTATCCAGACTGATTCGACCCGGGGATTCGACCTGTCAGCGGATCCCGGTGTTCCTTATATGCGTTCTCCCGGATTCTGCGGTCGGCAAATCGTATTCAACACAGAACTGAACCCCAAAAGCGCGTGGGGCTTTAGCGGGAATGAACTTGAAGGCAAGATGATAACGGGAAACACATTCGACCATAGCCGCATACACGGTGAAGCCATAGCCACCGCAGGCAAATACTCGTTTGCATCCGCTTCCCGTGCGGCAGTAGAGGCACAAATGGTAAACCTGAATGAATACAATATAGTGGATTTGATACTGGGCCTGCAAAAAAATGACGGATACAGTACCCGACCGTATCCGTCATTGACACCTGTTTTATGTAGTGCGTTACAAGAATTTACCCGCATGCGCGGCAGCCTGTTGGTGAGCGGTGCCTATATTGCCCGCGACCAGAAACAAAAGGAAAATGCAGACTTCCTGCGCAATACGCTGAAAGTAGACGCATACGCTCCGGTCACCTTGGATGCCTATTCTCAAGCCACGGGCATGAATACCACCCTTCATTTGTACACGGAACTCAATTCCCAACATTATGCCGTCACACATGCGGACTGCCTGATACCCCTTCCCGAAGCGTTTTCCACCTTATTGTATACGCCTACCAATTATTCAGCCGCCGTGGCCTACCAAGGGGAAGACTACCATGCGATTACCTTGGGATTCCCTTTCGAGTGCATCAAATATGCCGCCGACAGGGACAAGGTCATGGGTGCGTTCCTGAGTTTCCTGCTGTCAAGGTAAGATAGACTTCCTCTACTTGCGTGGCAATCCGGTTCCAATCGTATTTCGACATGTCGTAGCCAACATGTTTTAAAGGTGAAGCAGCTATCTTGTCCAATTTTTGTGCCAATGCCCCAACGTCTCCTACTGGGAAATAGCAATCCTTGGCCAAGCCGACTTCAAGGTTTGCAGGGATGTCGCTGACTACGACTTCCACGCCATAACTCATAGCTTCAAGCAAGGCTATCGGAAGCCCCTCGTGGCTTGACGGCAAACAGTAGCAGCGGCAGTGGGTCAACAGGGAATGGAGCTTGCGCCCTTTGACAAAACCAGTCAACACTACCCCATTTGCTTTGGCCGTCTCTTTCAACGACCGGGAATAGTCGTCTTCAAAATCAGTATCACCGGCAAGAACCAACTTGATACTTTCGTTATTTTCCATTTGGATGAACGCCTCTACCAGATGGTGCAAATTCTTCTCCGGCACAAAACGGCACATGCCTAAAATATATTTTCCCTTCTCGATTCCCAATTCTTCAAAATATTCAGGCTCATCGCAAATTTCCGGTTGGGATACCCCATTATATATAAGGTGTACACGGCTTGTCCGTCCGTACTTTTGCCTTACCAGGTTACGAATCACATCGGATATGACGATGACATCGTCTGCAAACATGCACCCCATGCGTTCGCCGAGTTTCAGCATCGTTTTGGCCGCAAGCCCCCACTTATCCCGGTCGTAATCCGGCCCATGATGGGTAAATACCACTTTCATCCCCAACATCTTGGCATACGGTACGAGCAAGGCGGGACCGATGGCGTGGACATGTAAGATGTCAGCCCCCAACCTCCGGGCTTCGTTGATGGCACGGAAAGTATGGATGATGGCCTCAAACGATTTTTTCTTGGGGGAAGGAAGCGTGACGAGCCGGACCCCCTTCCACTCCTTCAGGCCATCCTTCACATAATCGGAACGGCGCACCACCGTCACATCCCATCCCTGTTGAGCCAGACGTGGGAACAATTCCTCACAATGCGTCTCCACCCCACCCATGACACCGGGAATGCCACGAGTTCCGGTTACTACTATTTTCTTCATTTTACCATCCGCATTGAAAATAATTCATTACTTTTACATGCAAATACCACAACTTCGAGAACTCATGAGAGCATTTGCCACCCGAATCAAAGAAACACTCCAATATGTCGGCATCCTATCGTTGGCATGCCTTTCTGCCCTTTGGCTTTGGCTGACGGGTAAAGGAAAGCATTAGTGGGTAATCTCATACCCTTGCCTGGCCACATCGGCATTCACAATATCCTCACCCCGTTTACCCTTCAAGGCTGCTTTGGAATCATCGGAAAGACCGTTATTGATTTCCGCATTCACGTCACACGTAGACAAACGGTCAAGTTGTTCTTTAGTCACTTTCCCGTCGCGGTAATCACAGCATACAGGATTCTCATACATGGAATACTTCATACCTAAAAGCGACTTCAGCTTATGTTTGGCCACCCATAAGGCCGGAGTTGCGATATACTTGTGCATGGCCGGAGACACCGAACCAATCATCCAACAGTTACGGTTACAACCACGCACTTTCCGACGTACCTTCTCAGCTTCAGGACTGTTCCACAATTCCTCCCACGCCTGCCGGTTCAAGTTGCCCATCACCTCCTTGTCTTTTGTTCCGTTACAAGGCATCACATCCCCGTAAGGGTCAATGAAGAACGTGTCGAAACTCATGTCGCAAGGCAACAGGCGCTTCTGCCCGTAGATATAATTGATAAGCCCATGGTTGAAATAAGCACGGAACCACTTCTTAGGCGAATTCGATTTCAATAACTCATTGACCAGGTTTTCAAAATTCTTAGCTACCATCGGACGGTCGTGGATGATGTTCTTAGCTTCTACAAAATAGAACGAGTTATGCAGGGAAGCCGTGGCAAACTCCATACCCATCTTATTGGAGAGTTCATACAGCGGCACCAAGTCCGGCGCATTCTTGTCCTGTACCGTCATGCCGAAACCCACGTCCTTCATCCCCATCTCACGCAGTTTCTTCAAGGTATTATATCCACGGCGAAATCCATCGTTCAAGCCACGGATTTCATTATTGGTCTTTTCCAACCCCTCAATGGAAATGCGGATACCAATCTGTGGAAACTCCTTGCAAAGTTCGATGATACGGTCCGTGAAAAAGCCGTTGGTAGAGATGACGATACGGTCACTCTTCTTATACAGTTCACGCACCACCTCCTTCAAGTCCGTACGGATAAACGGCTCCCCTCCGGTGATATTCGTAAAATACATCTTCGGGAGCTTCTTAATCGTCTCGATAGAGATTTCCTCCTCCGCCTTCGACGGAGCCTTATAGCGGTTGCACATCGAGCAACGCGCATTACACCGGTACGTCACGATGACCGTACCGTTCAGTTTCTTTTCTGCCATAATGTTTTATGAATTTATTTTGAATACACTTTAACCATGTGGTTGTAATAGGATTCCGCATCATATTTCCTTTGTGACACCTCAGCCAACTGCTGATAATCGAAAGGCGTATTCCACATTTCTTCTATTTTTCCTTTCAAATCAGTCACATTTCCGCTAATGAAAGTCTTATCGGTCAGTTCCGGAATTCCACCGATCCGGGCACCGAGTACCGGAGTACCCAAACATTGCGCTTCTATTACGGACAACGGATTGTTTTCATACCATTCAGAAGGTACCACAGAAAAACGAGCTTGTCCTACAAGTACCTTAATTTCATCCCAATCCTTATGTCCTAAGAATTCAATGTGACTATGGGCAATGGCTTTCAACTCGCCAAAGAGCGGCCCGTCACCGATAATCTTCATTTTATACGGAAGCTGGTTGGCAGCCTCTATTAACGTCTTCACCCCTTTCTCTTGGCTTAATCGTCCGATATAGCAATAGTAATCCCCTTTGCCGTAATTATCCCTTCGACACCTTTCCGAATCAATAAAATTACAGAGCACTACCATCTTTTTCTCATCAAATCCTCCCTCCGCCATTTTGTCGGCCATAAACTGACTGGGACAGACAAACACATCTGTTAAGGCTTCCAATCGCTGCCGGTTCCACAAATTTGCCTCACGAAAGCCCACGAAAGAAGCCAGTTTGGAACCTTTCATGCACTTGTTGTCGAGGCATGATTTCTTACCTCCCTTGAAACAAGCTTCACATATCGTATCTCCGCCAAGCAGACAATCGTATCGCGGGCACAACAGCTTATAATCATGCAACGTCCATACCACCCTTATGCCCCGCCCGTGTGCCAATTCCGCAAGCACGGGCGACAGTTGGGTATGGATATTATTCAGATGTACCACATCCGGCTTAAAGTCGTCCAACAGCCTATTGAATTTACCCCTTACCTCTCTTGAACCGAAAGGACGCGTGAAAGCCATCAATTTACTCATATTTTTAGGAAAATATCGCTTCCATTCCGTGTCTATATTCTCAGGATAGTCCATGGCGAACACAGCCACTTCATGTCCGTGCTTCCTCAACAACTGTTCCAGATTGAGCACGTAGACGCAATCACCGCCCCGGCGGTAATAGAACTTATTGGCTAATAAGATTTTCATTCGATTCAGATTTATTTCTATTTCTTTCAATGAAATTTATTAAAAACGGAAATGCATGATATTTCACTACGTGGGAGAAACAAATAGCACCGATTAATGTTGCTGCAAACGTGACCACGTAAAGCACATTGCTATCATCAAAAAAACGTTCCAAATGAAATAAGGAAACGAACCGATAAAACATCATGTGACACAAGTATATCTCCATGCTAATTCCACCCAAGTATTTCGCAATGCTGTTGTTCAATACGACGTTATGTGATCCAATGGCATATATCAGCCACAAGATAAAAACCACCATGTCCGGAATGACAAACAATGCCTCCATAGGAAAAATTAACCTCAACACGGTTGCCAACATGCAAACTGCCAATCCAACGTAAGTATGCATGCACGTCCATCTTTGCAGCACATCCCGATATAAAAAGACTAAACCACCTGCGATGAAAAACGGTGCACTATAAATAATATTCACTCTTCCTATTTTTGTTACGACCATTTCCGGGTTAGAAAAATAATGGATAGCCAAGTAGCAGAACAAAAGGGATAATCCCAACACCACCCATCCGCGCCGCTTGTTGTCAAGCAAAAAAGTGAAAAAAGGGAAAAGCATATAAAATGTAAATACCGTACCCAAAAACCACCCCACTCCTATGACTTCTATTTTAGGGTTAGGCAACAAATTAAAGCACATAGTCAGATTTGCAAAGCTTTGGCAAAATGTTGCCCATCCTGGATCCATCACAAATGAAATAATCACCATCAAGGCAAAAAATGGCCATGTGCGTTGGTAACGTTTAGCATAAAAATTACCCGGAGTTATCAATCCCGATTTTATTCGTTCATAATACCCACAGCATATGCCGAATGCACTGATTATCATAAAAAGCAAAGTAAAATCTGAAAACCAAGGGATTACCCTTTCCGTCCAAACATTGGCAGTAGGTTTAACCTCGATATTGGCTAACACATGCATCATGACAATGCCCACTGCAGCATAAGCCCGCAATCCATCCAAAGATGAATATTTAACATTATTTTGCTCATGGGGGGGGGATAATGTAACTATCAATCTTCATTGTTGAAACATTTAAACTTTTTTCCATTCACCCGTTAAGAAATCAAATTGCCTTACCACTCTTGCCGGAATTCCCACTGCTACAGAATAGTCTGGAATGTCTTTTGTAACTACAGCGTTCGCACCTATCACACAATGTTTGCCTATGTGGACATCCCCTACTACTGTTACTTTCGTTCCAAGCCAAGACCCCTCTCCTATCACCAAGTTTGCTCCTGATTTTACAGAAATACCCTGATCCTTAATGGGTACATCCGGATTTTCAAAATTGTGATTGTGGTCAGTCAGGAATACAAATGGCCCGATATTGACATTCGAGCAAATATGCACATGGTTAGCACACGAAATTTGCAGATGATGTCCAATCCTGACATTGCTCCCTATTTCTACATAGCCGCTAGGACGTACATTAAATATATAAGTGAAAGAACTGAAAATTACATTATCTCCTATAGACATTCTTCCATGTTTATTTACGTACTTGAAATGTGTTCCAAACTCTACGTTCTTGCCATGAGAAATATTATATAACAAACATTTACCCCCCCCTATTGTTTTTTTAACAAACACTTTAAATAAGCCCATTATAATCTATCAATTTATTACCATATCATTGTAAGATTGTATCCGTCAGACATAATACTCTTCAATTCTGCATCACCCAAAAGTCTATAAGTACCTCACGACCAATTTCAGGAGCACCATTAATCTGGACTTCAACTACTTTTTTCCGAGTATCCTTATACCATTTATGAAAGATGTTATAAGGAACTTTATTCTTCACACAAAACGATTGGAGAGACTCTCCATGAGGCAAAGCCTCACTCTGATACTGAATATAAAATCTTTCAAGACCTTCACTGCTATACATAAATTCTAAAATTTTTGTTTGCAACGAAGATAGAACCTTTAATCAATAGCCATTTTTTGACTGTTTACCTATCTGCTCTACATTTTGCCAGTAAGATTCAAGAAACGGAAATACTCTTCACGAAATTCTCGCAAACGGGATTTAATGTATTCTCCATCAAAATGCGATTTTAGCAGTTTCAGTTTCTCATCAATATTGTTGGTGGGTATTCCATCATCCACGCACCCCAAGAATCCATAAGGATACAGCCCAAAATCTTTTAGTAGTGACACATGCTTAGAGTCGTTGTCTGCCGTCATGAATGTTTTTCTGCTTTTTACGTAAACAAAGAATGGTGTACCATTCTTAAGACAAAAAACACAATCGTGAAAACGATGAGTAACCACCAAGTCGAAATAACCATAAATGCCTAACTGTTCTAACGGTCCCATATCATTTAGCACTATATCACTAAATTTATATGGTCTTGGAGTAACAATTGTATAACCCATAGATTTAAAGTATTTAGCAAGTCCATCCGCCCAAACATCATTTCCATACAAATGCATAAATACAGACTTACAGGGAACGTTTAACCGCTTCTTCTCCAAATATTTCCGTGTAATACCCTTGTCTATATCCATAGTAAATGTCGGATCCGGTACATGATGTATTTTTTCGGGCAAGACAAAATGAGACAATAATTTTATAGTCGCAGTATCCCTAACCCCAATATATTTGATTTGTCCGACAGCCTGTTCCATTTCCACTTTCTGCCGGGAAGACAAATTTTCATAAGTTACATTTTTAGACGATGCAGCAAGAAATATCTTTTCGGCTTTGATATCTTTCAACCAGTATGCCGATAACCCATCAATTTTTAACCTGTCAAGTTCCAATAAGGTGTCTGCACCGACATAAATTTTATCGAACCCAAACGACGCAATGTATTTCAAGGCTTTTTTCACATTATATATTATTGGGTCTCTTCCCTGTATATACAGCTCGTCGCATTTGAAATCCTTGTATTTTTGCATTCTAATGATGTCACGGTAGATGCTGGCAGGACTTAAATTTTTATATGGTCTTATTTCTGGACGGAAGCCATGAAAAGGTATAACCTCCACAACTTCGTTAGGATAAATACTTTTTATGGCCGAAAATGTGGCGTATGCCTGAAGATTTGTACCACAGTTCAAATCCCCATAGTAGGTAAGCAAACCTATCTTCATATCTTGAAATCTTTTTTCTTAAGAAAATCAGTCAGTAAATCAACAAAATAAGTCGGTGTAAGTTGCTTGATGTCGTCATGTAATTCGTTGCCAAAATTGTTCCTTAGATCATCATTCTCCATAACCTTATTTAAAGCTTCTATGGCACTTTGAGAATCTTTGAAAGGCGTCAACAATCCATTCCTACCATCTTCTATATATGTCCTTATGGCAGCGGTATCGGTAGTAACAACGGCTTTACGATAAAGACCTCCCTTAAATATGACAATTTGACCTCCTTGTGTCTTTACATTTATAGGCATGAAAACTACACTGCACTTCTTCAGGTAGTCATTGAATGTGGTCTCTCCCACATCAAAAAACATTTCTACATTGCTTGGCAACTGTTTTTTGGGGAAACCAGTTTTACGGGCTATGCCGACAAACTTATATTGTGGCAGTTTCCACGCCACGTCTATGAACAAATCCCAATCCCTGAATGTTGATCCACCGGAAAAAATATATCCTCCGCATTCTAAGGTATCGTTCCTCTGTAATATCTTCATGCCCCAGTTTGAAATACAATCCGGTAAATAGAAAAACCTATCTTTGGGGAGACCGTATAACGAACAGTACAGTCCCATGATTTGCTGGTTATTCACAGAGGCATACATCCGCTTGAAAGCCGCTCGATACAACACTTTCTTTGCAAAATTTGGGGCAAGACTATCCATCATGTTTAGACAAATCACTTTGTTCTTCTTCCCAATCACGGACAAGGTACATGAAATAAATACAGAAGTAGGCGTATCGTCCATCACAACTACTATCTCATCCTTCTTTGTTCTTAGGGCAATTTTTATAGCGCGTACAAAGCGAAGTAGTTTCCACCCCCCTGTCTTTGCATATCTTAACATTCTGACTTTATTGTTTATCCCTATTAAGCGATAAGCGATATGCCGCTTACACAACTCTGTACAAAGCCAATAGTCTTCTTTCGGCCAGTAGTTCATGACCAAATATATGCTATTCATCATAGTTCGCTATTTTATAAATGTATAATTATGATAATCATGCCTTACAGATACTGCTACCTTATATTTATCTTTATACGAGCCCACTCCAATTAATAGAACAGGAATTTCATTTTCAGGTATATCCATCTCTCTCTTAATCTTTTTGATTGTTTTCTGTTTGTGTCCCATGGTCAATGGAATAGACGCTACCCCCTCAAAATGAAGAGCGTACAACAAATTCATTGTATAGATTCCTCCGTCCACATAAACTTGTGACAATTCATTGATGTTATATCTTCTAATATCACCGCATACAAGAATAGCATATTGCATATCTTGCCAAAATCCCTTACAACCTCCTTGTAATGAAAACATCTTATTTCTGAGAGCCTCATTTGAATATACGTATATTCTCCAACTTTGTCTGTTGCATGCAGAAGGAGTTTTCTCTGCCATGGACAATGCTCTTTCTATGCTATTTAAAGAAATCTTGTCCGCACCAAAATCTCTGACAGAGTAACGGCTTTGAGAAAACACATTAAATGAACTTTTCAGCTTTTCCTCTGTATCCTTTTTGTTCAACAAGTATATTCCCGCCTTATTAATCGGGTTTATGTTATTCCTTTGGCAGAAATCCATAAATTCATCTTTAACAGTTCTCATGTCTGCACCTAATTTTTCATTGAAGATAACATACTTGTTTATGACAGAACACGATTCTGAGACAAAATCCTTACTTCCCCCTATTGAGAGGTAACGTTGAAAATCTCGTAAAAGAGACAAAACCTTAGGCTTGCCAAATCCAACCTTAACACTCCCAATGGACATTCCTTTCTCTATGGCATGAGTCCTAATAGTTAAATCTGTGAAAAGTTTTTCTTTATCATTAAGTCTGTTTCCATTGGCAATATATTTAGTCAATAAAACAATTTCCTGAAATTTTTCATGAAGAAGCCTAAAGAATAATATCGTTCTGGAATTCTTCAGATAATCTTTTATACTCATCGCTGCATAGATTTGAAATAACTCATATATTTTTCACCAATTTTAGTCAAACTGAAATTGTCATCAGAAAACACTTTAAGCTTTCTCCTCATATCAGCTTGTTCATCTCTCGACATATTTACGGCTTCTATAATCTTGTTTTTCAAATCGCTAACACTTTTATTTTTAAATAATAAGCCGTTCTCTCCATCAACAATTCTTTCTTTGAATCCATCTATATCACTGGCAATTACAGGCAAATTATAATAATAGGCAATCATATGTGGCCCACTTTGTGCCACATCCTGATACGGAAGAACAAGGAAGTCATGCTTAGTGAACAATTCGGCGACCTCACAATCATCTATACGCTTGAAGAAAACCGAAATAGTTTCATCTCCATTTATTTGTTCCAAATAAGGTTGTGGTAGATTACATTTCCCTGCAACAGTCAAATGTACTTTCTGTTTTACCTCGACGGGCAAATTTTGTACAGCTTGTATCAGCAAATCCAAACGCTTGTTTTGCACCACATTTCCAAAAAACAACAAATTGAGTTTTGAAGAATCTATTTTATAGTTATCTGTTGAAACCTCTCCATATCCTTTCAATGTCATTGGGCAATAAAAATATGATTTACCAGGGTAATGTTCTTTGAAGTACTCAGCTGTGAATTTGGAGAACATCTGGAAATGATTATTATGCCTAAACACATACTTCACATAAACTTTGAGTAACGATGGCCATACTGGATAAGGAATAACATTATGGGCAGCATGAACTATCGGTTTATTTTTAACTGCATTCAACAATACGGGATAATAGAAAGGCGCCCCAACAAAATCAGAATATATTATGTCCGAAGAATCTTTCAGTTGCTTGATGATTCGGTTATATTCTCCAATTACCATAGGGTCTTTGTTTCGATGCTTCAAATTTATAATTTTACATTCCAATCTACCATCTATCTGTATATTACTATTATGGCTCTTAATGACCGTCCACGAAATATCAATTTCATCCTTATAATGTTCTTTCATATATGGCACAAGCAGAAAATCAACATCTATAAAGTAATCTCCTGTTATCCATGCGACTTTAAGTTTTCTCATGTCCTTGTAGATTTAATGTAAGCACTCAATTTACGGCATCCCCCTTTGAAAGGGCACTTTGCAGTGCCTAAACCGAGTTTTGTTAATTAATTAGTTTTGAATTTAACATTGGTTGGTAGCCAATGTGATTTCAGCTCATCATCGATAAATACATAAGCATTGTATCCGTCAGACATAATACTCTTCAATTCTGCATCACCCAAAAAGTCTGTTAGAACCTCACGACCAATTTCAGGAGCACCATTAATCTGGACTTCAACCACTTTTTTCCGAGTATCCTTATACCATTTATGAAAGATGTTATAAGGAACTTTGTTCTTCACACAAAAAAACTGGAGAGACTCTCCATGAGACTATGTCTCAGTCTGGTATTGAAAGTAAATCTTTTCTAAATCTTCACTGCTATACTTGTTCGCAGCGAAGATAGAACCTTTAATCAATAGCCATTTTTTTGCTTACATTTCAGCCCTGCAACTTACGACTATCTTTGTTCTCCAACACCTTTCTCTCATTATACTTTTCCATTAAACCTTTCAGGCACTTTAATGGTTGCTGGTAAATGATGAAGTATTTAACGGACTCCCGCATGTACCTGAGCCAACACAACTGGTTGGCCCGCCATGCTCTTAGGAATTCGCGCATCATTTCCTTGCGATTCTCCGCGAGGCTTGAAAGCCCAGCAAAATTTTTATATGAACTGACCGCGACATTGGCATGCTCAAACCCCGAACAGCCGTATATCCGATAGTACCACAAGGATGTTACATAATCCGATATTATACGATAGGATTCATCGTAAAAAGGGGTTTTCTTATCCTCTATATTAAAGAAAGCCGATTGATGGACGTATGGTTGGCATCGCTTAATGGTAGGATATGCAGGCATTGCCCTCAATAACGCCTGTCTCCCGTTCTCGTATCTCTCCCATGTATCACCATAATAAACCTTTGAAGTCCTTTTTGGGCATCGTTGCGCGAACATCTTGCTAATCACATCGTCTGACGCAAATTTATCGCCACCATTCATAAATATACACCATTGCCCCGTTGCCAAAGCCACCCCTTTATTCATGGCATCGTACACGCCCTTGTCTTTTTCCGACATCCAAACATCTATCTTGTCCGCATAACCCTTGATGATATCGACTGTTCCGTCGGTAGATGCCCCGTCAATGACGATGTATTCCATATTGGAATAATCTTGGTTTATTACGCTGAGTAGTGTGCCTTCTATTTCATCCGCGCAATTCCTGCAAATCGTGACAACCGAAATTTTATACTTTTTCATAAAATGAGACCTACAATTATTTATCAGTGACATTCTTTATTAACGACTCCAACCATCTTGCTCACCACATTAATGACATCATAAACAACATCGTATTTTGAGAAAGTACAAAACAGATTTAACCGACATTTGGTTATCCTAATGAAATCAACCGTCCCGTCATTGAAAATTCCGCCCCAACATCCTGATTTTTTTTCATTTAGACCTGTCAATGCCTCTTTAATACCAAACAAATGGTTAGAGGGCATTAGTCCTTTTGCGACCAAGCCCCACGGTTCATAAATACTAACAAAAAGAATCTTCATGAGAATGCTTTTTATAATCTTCAAGGATTTTGTTATATACGTCAGCCAAACAAGACGAGATGCGCTCCCGATTGTGCCTTGCTAAAGCCCTTCTCCTTGCGTTTTCTCCGTATTTTTTTGCCAAATCAAAACGCTTGGAAAGTTCCACCACCGCCCCGGCAAGAACATAGGGGTCACCGTCTTGCACCAAAATGCCCTCCAACCCATTATCCAACAAAGAAGCCGTTCCTCCGGAAAAACTAGCTATCACAGGCATTCCGACAAGCATTGCCTCGCAAACACTGTTTGGGCTGTTTTCTATATGGCTGACCTGCAAGTACAAATCCGAATCCACCAATAATTCTGAAAGCTCCGGAGCATCCAAAAGCCCTTTTAAAACGACATTGACCTCTTTGGATTTTATATTTGTCAATTTTTCTGCTATCTTAACCCATTTGTCCTGTCCGTCGTAACCGGCAATGCTCCATTCGAAACCGATTCCAGAGTATCGCTTTAGCAAAGAAGCCGTTTTGAGGACAACCTCATATCCTTTGTATATGCCGCCTGAAATAGTACTGACGATTTTTATCCTACCCTCAGTAAAACGCTGTTTGTCCCACCTCAAATTGTAAAAAGGACACCGGAGTATCTCGTCCACCACGTAGTACTTCCTCTCAGGATTCAATAACCCCGTTACATATTCATCCCAAAACGTGCGCCCTAATATGTATTCTGCATCCTTCAAGAAGGCTTTTTCTCTTTCTGCCCTCTTACAGAAATTTTCATATTCATTTCGGTAGGATACCAGTTTCACCTTATCATAAAGGCTTTCATGCCAAAAAATATCCTTATCCGGCATTCCTGAAAAATATTTCTCTGCATAAGGTGCCAAAAGCCCTTGGATTGAATAAACGACAGGAATTCCGCTTATGTGTTTTGCAATCAGCCCGAAACGTTCTTCCGTCCCATGTATGTGAATCAAATCCGGTTTGGACTCTTCCACAATTTTGAGCATGGCAGGTAAAAGCCGGGCATCGATTTTGGAAAGGGACGCTTTTCTTTCAAGAACCCTCTTGACAGGATTCTTGCTTTTGGAATGGAATATCGGATAATAATGGACTCCCTCGAAACAGAATGCTTCGTTTTCAACATCGGACAAGAAAGCGACATGTAAATCTATATCGGGATTATTCTTGATGTGGTCTTCAAGGGAAATCATCCATCCTTGAATAACAAGATTACTTCCCTTTCGCCTCATGCTGCCGCATGGAGAAAGGGAGAACCATAAAACTTTCATAACTGCTTATATTAAAAACAATATTCTGCTATCTGGATGTTGTCCAACCGTCTGAACTTTTTAGAATTGCAAACCCATACCCCAACCCAAACCACAAAATGGTAGAAGTTAAAGGCTGGCCAACCGTAAGGGTACAAATTGACTACTTGCATGAGGCAAAGAATTGCAAAAGATTTGCAAAACAGGTTCCTTGACCTGAAATAGCCATTGAAGAAACTTAAAATCAAAATGGCCACGTACGGTACGAGGTAAAAAAGCCCACCCCGAAGAACCAAGGCAAGGTAGCCTGTTTCAATGTCGGAACGATAATCCATAATTGCCGGTTCGTAGTACCGGCCGAACCATCCCCGCCCAAACATCCAATCCTCGTCGGATTTCATATCACTATAGAACCCTTGTTCTACCCCCCCCCTCGTATCTTCCGTACCCCGTTCTATCAAAACGGAAAAGAATGAATCCGCCATGCTGTTGAACAATAAAAAGCATAAGCCAATCGAAACAAGAGCCAATGCTACCAGTTTAATTTTAGAAGCACTTTTGTCATTTAAAGAATACATGCCCCAAACTGCTGCAATATACAAAAGCGACATGCTAAGCCCGCCCCTCCGAGCCAAAAAGACTTGGATGAGGATACTGCCCACATAAGCGACCATAAAACACATCCAATATCTTGAATGTATGAATTTCTTAAAGAAAATCATGATGACGGCTGGGGCCAACGACGCTATGCCTTTTGTGCTATTGCTGATAAAGTCTCCGTATGTTCCTTTCTCACCCCATAATGCCCCAGGCACGTCAAACGACCAACTATAATGCGTCATGCTCCAAAAAGAAACGGGATAATAGCACAAATACAAAATGCACATCAACCACATTACCCTCCACAGATACCTAAAGTCGAAATCGCAGTCGCCGCGTATTGCCAAAAGCAAGAATGGAACCATGTTTGGCAAAAAATATGGTGACGCGAAAAATGCCAATAGCCATGTGGTTATCCCATGATATTCTGCGAAGGTGCTACGTACATCGGCTATAAAAAACATGTGGAACGTCAAACACATGCTCCAAAGCAAAAGGAACTTATATGCCAACCCGGACATTCCGCACAAAGGCACACCCTTTGCATTCTTGATTATCAAAAAAACGAATCCAAATCCACATACCGTTACTACAACGTTAAAGAATACACTTGGAACATAGTACCTCAATACTCCCATAAAGGAATACAGTAGCACGCAAAGTATTAACCAATGTTCTGCCTTGTAAGGTCTTAACGACCTAACGAGAGAAATAAAACCATTCATGATAACCTTTCGAACAATTTGTCCCAATAATTCTCCTTAAAATATGGAAGGTTATCCATGTGTTCCTTTCCTTCAAGTATTAAGGAAGTTTTTTGGTAAGCCTCTTCAAGACTGTTGGCAAACTGTACATTCAGTCCGAATTCTTTTGGAAACCATTTCACACCGCTACTTAATTTATGATCAGCAGAATTGATGACCACAACGGGCGTACTTGCTATTGCAGAAAAGATGGTTCCATGATAACGATCCGTCACAACAACCTCGAAAGTAGAAAATTTCTCAATCATCGTGTCTATAAGCTGGTCACGGTAGCTTCTCATTTCCTTCTCGGGTATTTGAAGTGTAGTGTCAACTTTCTCCTTTCTGATGTTGCCGAAACGTTGCATCAAGCTGTCAATATCTGCCGGGGAATAAAACGCCTCTATGTCATTCCGCATGCAGAACAAGACACCGTCCCGTGGATTCTTATACTCACGGGTTCCTATCAAGCTCGTCACAATGTCCGGATATAAAAGGAGCCTTGTAGTTCCAAGCACTTCCTTTGCATAATTGTAAGAGACCTCGTCACGGCATAACAACGTAAGATTGCTTTTATTTCCGAAATCCTCTGAAAAGCGTTGTTTTACAACAGGGGCATAAAAGTTCACCGTTTGTGGAAGAATTATAAACTTGTTTGTCCAATATCGAAGAAGATAATCGTAAGAATACCATCCGCCATGGTGATCCACAAAAAAATAACCGCTGTGGCCTATAAAAACATCATCTTTCCTGATAACCATTTTAAGTATGATGTGTTGCCAGAAATCTACGTTTAGCGCCAATACCTTCATATTAAAACGAGGGAATGGTGAAAGTAAATGTCCCATTTCTATGATTTTATATCCATTGTAGTTCTCCTTTATCCATTTTTCCGTACACATTAATTGAGCCTGGTCACCCAAATTCGGATGGGAAGGGACACTGAATAGCCATACTTTCTTTTTGAAAGTAAAAAAGCCTTGAAAAAAAATAATAATTAATTGTAGAAGCCGTTTCAATTCACTTTTCATGCCTTGCCAATAGTTTTGAAATTTTATTATAGATTCTTTGAGGTAACATCAAAAATCTGATTATTTTTAATAAATAGTCCGTGTTTCTATGGTGTTGTCTCAAGTTCACATCCCATGCCACCTTTTCTGGCATCATGTACTTCTCTATCATTTTGTCGAATTATAGTCTTTCCAGAAAGAATCCCGTTTCGTAGTAAAAGGAAAGGGACGTGACAAACTAATGTTCGTACGTTTTGCATCTTCCATCGTACGTTCACGCAAGTACATTTTCAAATGAGGTAAAAGTTTTAATGCCTTATCCGTATTTACCAACAATAGACTGACACCTTTGTAAGCAAAATCCTTGTCAATAGCAGATGATTTTTGGTATCCCCACCAGTCTGCTATGGTAAAATCACTATAGCGTTTGGTAGACGTAAAATGGCACTGGTGACATGAAGGGCGTAGGAAATAATCACGCAAGAAACCACGGATATAAGGGTCTTCATAATAACAGCCTTCATACCGTTTCAAAGAAGCCGTTTTTTCAATATGACCTGTACAGGTCATATTGTAAAAAATCCATGAGGATTTTTTACAACGGAATTTCACGGAAGTAAGTTCCATGTTTTCACGTTGTTGTATATACTTTTTGTAGTCTTCAAAAACTTTGGGTGAAGGAACTCCATGGCAAATCAAATCGACCGTAAGTAAGTTGTCATACTCCTTTCGCAAGACATTCTTTAGACCAGCAATCTGGCATGGTGTACCGCTGAATAACACTTTTCGCCCTTGCTGTAAAAATGCCTTCGCTAACTTGTATGTCTCACCAATGTGGCTCTGCACATATTTACTTCCGCTTAGCTTTTCAGTCAAACCATCTAAGGTCTCAACATAAATATGTTGTGCCTGTAATTTATCATTCAAAGCACATCCAAATACCACACCGCTATCTCTCAAAACATGCCATGATATTTCCGTAAAAGCACCACCAGACGAACTCAAAATCCGAACGGTTTCATTTTGAGACCAACCACTAAATGCTTTTTTGGCTTCATTGGCTTTTGGGGGATGGTTGATAGGGCAAACTTGTACGCATAAGCCACAATCCACACATAAATCTTGATTTATGTGTGGGCGTTCAAAACCTTCATCATCAAATTCAATGTTTATAGCAGAGTGAGAGCATGAATTAAGGCATGCCATACACCCTGTACATTGACTATATTCACAAATATCTATCATTGTTTTTTGCTTAGGAATGGAACTTTCTTTTGCAGGATGTCTTTGACAATTCGTCTTTCCGAAGAATTGAGTCCTATCATATAGATGTCAATGATGGCAACCAAAACGGAAGTTACAATGACAGATATAAAGTTTACCCATAAACCGTCAATGGACATTTTTATAACTAGCGGAATGGGCAACCCTATTATTGATACCATAAATATGGATAACAAGACCTCCTTGCAATAGTCCTTTAAGGGAAAACCAAGCTTTTTATTTATGTACCAACAACGTGTTGCAAAAACCAACAGCGTAACGAAAATCTTCATGCACCAAACGGTATATACTGGAAAACCAAGATTTAATGCCATATACGATAAAGGAAAATTCAGGAGAATCACACAGGACATCAATATCTGGTAATTTCTTATATTTCCTTTTGCTTCTACAGACATCCACAAAGGTGCTGCTGTGGCTTCTATTATTAGAATAATGAGAATAAGTTGGCAAAAGATTGCCGTATATTGTGGTACATCCACCAACCATATTGACAGTATTGTGTCGATGGTAAGCATAATGGGTAAGGTAAGCAAAAACATCAAATAGAAAGAGAACTTGGATGAGCTGAATATCAGTCTGTAAAACCTATCAAAATCCCCTGTAGCATAATCCTTGACAATTTGAGGACGGAAGGCCATTTGGAAATTGCTTACGAATTGGTTTACTGTCCCACACACTTGATTAGCTATTCCGACAGCAGCATTGACAGTAACACCGTAAAATACATTAATAAGAATATTCAGTCCTTGTTGAGCTGACATCGTGGCAAGGCTACCGAACAACGACCACCCCGTAAATCCAAAAAGACCTTGAAAAATATGCTTGTCCCATGTCCTACGGTAAAGGCAAATTTCAAAGTTCCTTATACAAAATAACTTATAGATTATTGTCATCAACAAAGGTACCACTGTATAAAGGAGGGCATATACAATTAGTTTGTCATAGAATGATACGTACAAAAGATATACTACCAACAATTTCAACACGGCCTCTCCTAAACTTGTATAAGCATAAAAGTCCATACGTTCGTATGCAAGGATTGAGGCATTATAAGGAATACGGATGAGATTTATTATAAAGGTCAAGATAGTGCATTGATACACCCAGTTGGCAGCATCCATCCTTTCTTCCGGAATGTTTAATTGGGTATTGACAAACCATAGTCCGATTGTCTCAGCTAATATGACAATTACCACGCTAAGTAGGACATATACGTTCAAGCTCATACAGAATACGCTGTTGGCTTGTTTAAGGTCATTCTTTCCAAGGTTGAAATTAATAAATCGTTGCGTGGCAGCATTAAGGGCAGCATTGAGGAATGAAAAAAGTACAATCACTCCTCCTATGATATTGTAAATACCATAGTCTTCGGCTCCAAGTACATCCAAAACGACACGTGAGGTAAATAGTGACACTATCATCATCACGAACATTCTGAAATATAGGAATACTGTGTTCTTTGCTATTCGTTTATTATTACCTGACATCGTAAACATGTTAGTACTCAATTTAGAACTCCAACATCAGCATCTTCCATTCGTCGGAGGTGAAATGGGTGTTTTTAATCGTAATCATACGGGACTGTATTTACAGATGCTCACTGCACTCCTTTCCCACACAGGAGTTTTTCCAAAAACATCCTTCATCTTTCAGGATGTGTGCTAATATTCTCATTACTTAGATGTTATGGACTGAAGGATGATTCAGGTATCTTTCAGCCACGCTTCATTTCCTTTGGAAGAGGACGGAAAATCAATCTGCGGAGAATGAAAAATCGCTTGGCTTAGATTGAAAAATCGTTTGGCGCAGAACGTTTGACGGCTCTCGGCCATGAAAGGGAATTGAAAGATGAGATTTTATCGTTCAGTTCTTAATATGTTGTATAATAGTCGTTTGCCATACATCCTGAAGGATGAAGGATGTTTTTGGAAATCCTTTGGGGTGGGTATTTTATCTCGTGATTACCCAATCTTTCAGGGTGTGCCGTTCCATGTCGAAGTTGATGCCGACTTTCACCACGGGCAAGCCGCACAGGGCGAAGCGTTCGGGATAGTTTCTCAAATCAATCTGTTGCATGGCGGCTGCGGCAGATTGGTTCAGTTTCAGTTCCACGACGTAGAGCGTGGTGGCTGTGCGCATCACTAAGTCCACCCGTCCCATTGGGGTACGTACTTCCACGTCCACGTACGCGCCGAGGAGGCTGAAAATGACGTAGAGCATCTGTTGGTAATGCCCTTCGTAATCCGTGCGGTCGCAATAGGGAACGGTGGAGAGGAATGTTTGCAGCAGACGCAACATCCCGTCCATGTCACCGCGCACCAAGGCACGGGCCAAATTGACCACCGTGGTATTGGTCGTCTGTGTGTCACGTGTCACATAATAAGGTATGAGGCTGCGCATCAGGCCTATCCTCACTT
>ERZ773260.1296-NODE-1296-length-33152-cov-7.021603_pt1 | contig 33152 bp, 30 predicted proteins | sample MGYA00511387_ERZ773260 | MGnify/ENA primary metagenome ERZ773260 (study PRJEB29015, sample SAMEA2737745) | human gut metagenome | biome: human gut; feature: human-associated habitat; material: faeces | place: China | collected 2012 ...
GGCGGTGTTCGACCCGGAATTTTCGGGCAGCAAGGATCCTGCAAGGCACTCGGCGAGCACGTTGCGAAAATCCTCCGCGCAGCGCACGTCAAAGCCCCACGTCGTCAGGTGCTTTTGCAGCGCGGCGGCGATGGCCGCGTCATCCTCCACGATAAAAATACGATGCATACGATCACCTCAAAAAGAAAATAGCAGGTACCGTTCGTACCTGCTATTTTACGATACTTTGCCGCCGATTGCAACGGCAGCGTCAATCCCGGCGGCGGTTTCCATAGAGAAGGATCAGCCGCAGCAGCTGCGCGAACGACACCAGCAGCGCCGCGACATACGTCATAGCGGCCGCCCGCAGCACACTGCGCGCACCGCGCAGCTCATCGTCCGTGAGCAGGTCGCGCGACTCGATCGCCGCCAGCGCGCGGCGCGAGGCGTTGAACTCCACCGGCAGCGTCGCCAGCTGGAACACCGTCACAAGGCCGAAGAGCAAAATGCCTGCCCAGACGAGCGCCGTCCAGTTGAAGATCAGCCCCGCAATGAGCAGCGGCCACGAGAGATTGGAGCCGATGCGCGTAGCCGGGATGATGGCCGCGCGGATGCGGATGGGCGCGTAATCGGTCGCATACTGCACGGCGTGGCCCGCCTCGTGCGCCGCGACGCCGACGGCCGCGATCGACGCGACGCCATACACCTCGTCCGAGAGGCGGATAACCTTCGCCTGCGGGTCGAAGTGGTCGGTGAGCTTGCCGGAGATGTGCTCGATGCGCACGTCGGTGATGCCGTTTGCCTGCAGGATGCGCTGCGCCGCCTGCGCGCCGGTCAGCCCGCTCATGCAGCGCACACCGGCATAGCGCGAAAACGCGCTCTTGACCTGGATCTGCGCGATGAGCGCGATGAGCAGCGCCGGCACAACCAGCACCAGATACGTCATATCAAAGCCATAATAATAACCGTTGTACATGGCAGTCATCCTTTCTGATTCGTGCTGCTATTGTACCGCCAAAGCGTGCGCACGTCAACCGGGACAAGTATTTGTATATTGTGTGGTTTTTTCCCGAAAAAATATCCCCCCACCGGGCTTGTGCGGCGCACATTTTTTGTTATACTAATATCAAGCCAACGGTGCAGCGGCGGCAGGCACAGGCCGCCGCCGCATCACGGCAGATCCCAAAGCAAACCTTCCTTCTTCCCCGTTCCCCATTCCCTTCTTCCCATCGCGCGCGAACCCCCCGAACAGTTTGTTCGGGGGGTTCGGCTTTTTCGTGTTACTTTCCGATGTATGCGCTGAGGATGGCGGCCATCTCGGCGCGGGTCGCACCGCCGTTCGGCGCGAGGTGGCTGCTGTCGCGGCCGACGATGAGCCGGCGCGCATTCGCCCACTGCATCGCATCCAGCGCCCAGGCCGGGATCTGTCCGGCATCGCTGTAGGCGGAAAGGTCTGCGCGCGCCGTCACATCCGCGCCGGTAAAGGCCGCATAGCCATAGAGCATGACGGCCGCCTGTGCGCGCGTGACCGCCTCGTTCGGGCGGAACGTGCCGTCGCCGAAGCCGCAGACGATCCCGTTTTGCGCTGCCCAGACGATGGCGTCGGTGTACCAGCAGCCTGCCGGGACATCCGTGAACGGGCTCTCACCCGTGACCGCCGGCTCGCCCGCCATCGCATAGAGGATGACCGCGAGCATCGCGCGGCTCAGCTGCTGATCCGGCGCGAAGGTCTTCTCGTCCATGCCGACCATCCAGCCGCGGGTATACACGCGCTTGATGGCACTGTATGCCCAGTGGTTCGTCACGTCCGTGAACGGCAGGAACATTCCCGGCTCATCCATATAGTCGGCGGTGAAGAACACCTCGATCACGTCGCCGTCCGAGAGCCGGCAGTCTTGCATGGCAACGTCCGGGAACTCCCCGTTGACGCGAAAGACCCAGCCGGAATTCGGCCCCTTGCTGAACTCGGCCACTTTCGTGCCGTCCGGCTTGATGACGGCCTGCACATAGCTTCCCTTCGCCTCATAGCTGTAGCCGTTGGCCGTGAGCACCTGCCGGAACACGTCCATCGCCGTCGTGCCCTCCGGCAGGTCGCCGATCACGGACGGCGCGATCCACATTTCCGTGTCCGTGTGCAGCTGGAAGGTGACGCTGAGCGCCTTGTGATCCGGCTCGACCGGCGTGGGATCCACGGGCGTCGGAGTGACCGGCTCCGTGCCGGGCACCGTCAGCTCCACGGACACCGGCTGGCAGCTCAGTGCCTGAAAGTCCTTGTTGTCCGGATAGCGTGCGGCATACTTGCCGAGCGTCTCACTCGAGAGTTCGCTGCTGACCGTAACGGTCTTGTCCCCCGCCGCGCGGGTCACGAGCAGGTTTTCATGGCTGATAACGTCCGGATCCGTCGAGCGGAACAGCCGCCACTGCTCGCTTTCCGTCCAGCCGTCCATCGCCACGGGGACGATGCCGCTGCCGGTCAGGTCTGCATGGTCATACACCCAGACGAGCTGACCGTCCGCATCCAGATACGCCTCCCGGAAGGGGTGCAGGTCGGTGAGAATGTTCTTTGCGTCCGTGTTGCCGTTGCGGATGCCGTCAAAGTAGTGCGCCCTGACCGCAGCCATGAGCGCGAGCTCCGCGTCGATCTCCGCCTGCGTGAGCGGCTGGACGGCGATCAGGAAGCTGCGCGAGGCCGACACGCCGCTGTCGCTGTCCGTGATCGTCACCGTGACGGTGACATCCTTGGCAGCCTCACCGGGCAGCGGGCGGTAGACCTCCGCACGCGCGGCATTGTTCACATCCGGCGGCACGATGGTGTCGGCATCGCTGCTCGTGATGGTCACGGGGGTATATTTGCCGTCCACGCCGAAGTCGTGCGTGGTCGGGAAATGAATGTCATTGGCTGCGAGATACCTGCCGTCGCGCTGCGTGAGGGGCAGACCCGTCACGGCGTCGCGCAGGCCGCCATAGGATGCAAAGCCCGCGTCGAGCTTTGCAAGCAGCTGCTCGCGCATGTTGGTCTGCTGCCCCTTGACGGTGACGGTAAACACCTTGCTGACGGTGACGGTCTGCTCCTGCGCATCTGTGAGCTGGAAGGTCACGGTCGCAGTAAGCGTAACAGTCGTATCCTGCGTGGGCGTCTTGACCACGCCGACATAGGGGTCAAAGAGCGTGTCCGCCGTCTGCTGGTTCTTGTCGCTGACGGCGATCACGGTCGGATCGCTGGACGTCCAGGAAATGAGCGCCCACCGCTTGCCGTCGATGACCTTCGGCAGCGTCAGGTCCTGCGTGAGCAGGTTCGGGTCATCCCCGGCGGCGCACAGGCCCTCGGTGGTAAGCCGGCTCGTGATCTCGGTGGAGATCGTGTCACGCACACGCTGCACATCCCAGCCGATGACGACCGGGACCTGCAGTGTCTCGGTCGCGCCGGCCTTGCTGAGCGCAAACGTGACGCGGTAGCTTCCGCTGCGCTGCAGCGGCGCAGTGTTCGGGTCTGCGTAGAAATACGTGATGGTGCCGTCGGCCGCGACGCCCGCACCGCCGTACACTTCCTCGACCTTGGAGACGCTGACCGCGATGCTGCTGTCGTCGAGCTTCGCGCTGAGCATCGTGTTCACGTTCGTGTCCCGGCCGTATTCCGGCGTCAGGGTGACGGTGCCGTCGAGCCGCTCGACGAGCTTTTGCAGCTCGCTTTTGGCGGCTTCCTTATCGAGTTCCGCCTGCGACCAGACGCGGATGTCAAAATTGCGGCAGGCGGTCGCCTCGCCGCGCGTGAGCGTCGCCGTGAGGGTGACGGTCCGGATGCCGCTGCCCGGCAGCGTCACGACGCCGGTGGCCGGGTCGATGATGCTGCTGTCCGAGCTCGCCCATGTGATGGCCGAGCCGTTCACGGAGCCGGTCGCCGGCAGTGCGATCGTCGTGGCCGCGCGGATGTCGGAGGTATCGAGCGTCAGGGCCGAGGCGTCTGCCTTGAGCAGGCGCTCTTCCGCCGTGGCGATGCGCACGGGGCTGCTGAGTGTCTTGTATTCTCTGGAGACCGTGTCATAGAGCATGAAGGACAGGTAATTGCCCGCCATGTCCTCCGGGATGGTGTACTCCCGGCCGGTCGTGCCGGTGATCTCCTGATACGAGCTGGTGCCGGTGTTGCCCGCGCTGTAGTCCGCGGCCGTGAGATAGCGCCACTCGATCTTCAGTTTCGGGAAATTCTCGTAGTCGTACTCGCCGCCGCCAAGGACATTGACCTTGGCGCGCACCGTCTCGCCCACGGCAACAACGCCCTCGAGCTCCACGGTCGTGATCTGGGGGATGACATAGATCGTGATGCTCGCCGTGATGCCATCGGCCGTGCCGGCCGTGACGACCGCCTTACCGGCGCCGTCGGCCGTCGCCTTGACGATCACGGACCGGTTTGCCGCGCCCGCGCCCTCCGGCGTCTCGAGCGTGACAATGCCCTCGCCCTCCGTCAGCGTCCAGTCGACGTGCGTGTCCTCATCCATGTCCTTGCAGGCGGCGGTGATCGTCGTCTGCGGCTGCGCATCATTTGTGGTACGCCAGAGCGTATCTGAGCCGGTCAGCTCGATGCGCGGGTCAGGCTGCACCACTTCGCCCGCCTGCCAGACGAGGATGGGGTAGCCGTTGTTCGCGCCAGCTGTGTCCTCTTTGAAGGCGTTGCCGAGCTTGTCCGCAAGGCCCTCCGGGGAGGTGACAGCGATCGCCGTAGCAGGTGTGGTACCAGCGAGTGCATCCGCTGCCGGATTCGCATAGTAGCTGTTGCTGATCGTGCCCTTAAAGTTTGCGGTAATGCCCGCGTAATAGTTTCCGCCATTCGTAGCGGTGATCGTACCACTGTTATAGCAGTTACGAATACTACTGGTCTGCGCCTTGATTGTGCTGCTGCCGCAGATGCCGGAAGCGTAATACTGACCGCTGATCGCACCGGTATTATAGCAATTTTCAATCGTGACCTTGTTGCTGCCACCATTACCAAGAATACCTGCTGCAATTGCACTAGTTCCATTTATCGTCGCAGTATTTGCACAGTTCGTGATCGTGACTGTTCCGGCATTGACTCTGCCAACAATACCGGCCGTTCCTGCAGCGCCGTTTTTCTTCGTAGAGGTGACAGTTCCGGCAAAAGAGCAGCTGTCGATCGTGGCGCTGGTCTGCGTTCTGCCGACAATGCCGCCCACAAAAACACTACTGCTCGCAGAAACATTGCCCTCGACCTTCAGATTCTTGATGGTCGCGCCGCAGACCGTGCCAAACAAGCCCACACCTTTGCTCGAAGTCGAGTTCACCGACAGGCCCTTGATGGTGTGGTTCGCGCCGTCAAATGTGCCGGCATATGCCTCTGACACATAGCCGGACGATGGTTCAAATGGTGTCCATGCTTCGCCGCCCAGGTCAATGTCGGCCGTCAGCGTCGCGCAGAGCTTGCTGGACGCCTCCGCATTGGCCATGTCGCGGAACGCCTTGAGATCTGCCGCCGTGGCCAGCAGGTACGGATCGTCCTCCGTGCCGCTGCCGCTGAGCGTGTCTGCAGCCAGTGCCGCCGGCATGAGGCTGAACACCATCGTCAGCACAAGCAGCAGGGCCAGAAACCGTTTTTTCATGTGTTTCCCTCCTGAATGAAAAAATCTGCCCGCCGGGACCGGCAGACAGATGCAGCAAAACCGGCCGAACGAAATTGCTTCGTTCAGCCATGCAGCTTCCGGTTCCGGCGGAAATGCCTGCAGCCTTCAGGTATTCTGACTTATCCGCCATCCGGCGGCTTCACAGTGACCGACTCGCGGGGCTTTGCACCCTCATTCCCCCTGCCGCCCGAAGCGGCGAAGGCTGCGCAATGTACAGTTGTGTTTTCAGTGTAGCACAGTGCAGCAAGGTTGTAAATCTTTTTTCCGAACGCACAACACCCCCGGGCCGCAGCCCGGGGGTGTTGACGATCGTCTGTTATTTGCGGATGTACGCGCTGAGGATGCTCGCCATCTCGGCGCGGGTCGTCGCAGCAGTCGGCGCGAGATGCGCGCTGTCGCGGCCGATGATGAGCTGCCGCGCATTTGCCCACTGCATCGCATCCATCGCCCAGGACGGGATCTGTCCGGCGTCACTGTAGGCGGAGAGGTCTGCACGCACCGTCACGTCGTCCTGCGTGAAGGCGGCAAAGGCACAGAGCATCACGGCAGCCTGTGCGCGCGTGAGTGCATCATTCGGGCGGAACGTGCCGTCGCCGAAGCCGGAGACGATGCCGTTGTCCGCCGCCCAGATGACGGCATCGGTATACCAGCTGTCAGCCGGGACATCGGTGAAGGGGTTCGCCGCCTCGACCGCCGGTTGACCGGCTCTGGCATAGAGGATGACCGCAAGCATCGCGCGGCTCATCTCCTGACTCGGCGCGAAGGTCGTCTCGTTCACGCCGACCATGAGGCCGCGGGTATACATGCGCTTGATGGCGGTGTACGCCCAGTGATCCCACGACACGTCGGTATACGGCAGCGACATGCCGGGCTCCTTCTCGTAATCGGCGGTGTAGAGCACCTCGATCTCGTCGCCGTCCATGAGCACGAAATCGTTCATGCCGACGTCTGCAAAGTCATTGTTGACGCGAAACAGCCAGCCGGAATTCTTACCCTTGCCAAACTCGGCCAGCCGCGTGCCGTCGGGCGCAGTGATCGCCTGCACATAGCAGTACTGCTCGTGGTATTCATAGGTGTAGCCCTTGTCGGCCAGTACCTTCTGGAACACGGTGAACACCGACGTGCCCTCCGGCAGATCGCTGACCTCGGTCGGTGCGATCCACTCATCCGTGTCCGTGTGCAGCCGGAAAGTGACGCTGATCGTCTTGGGCTGCGCATCGTCTGCGTTCACAGCCAGTGCCGCCGGCATGAGGCTCATGATCAGAACCAGCACCAGCAGCAGCGACAGAAACCGTTTTTTCATGTACGTTCCTCCTGAAACAATAAAATTCTGCCCGCCGGGACCGGCGGACAGATGCAGCAAAACCGGCTGAACAACGCATCCTGTTCAGCCCTGCAGCTTCCGGTTCCGGCGGAAATGCCTGCAGCCTTCGGGTATTCTGACTCATCCGCCGGACGGCGGCTTCACAGTGACCGACTCGCGGGGCCTTGCACCCCATTTCCCCTGCCGCCCGAAGCGGCGAAGGCTGCGCAATATGAAAAACCGCATTCAGTGTATCACAGTGCGCCGCCGTTGTAAATCCCTCTGCGGGCACGAAACCGGGCAAAAAAATCTCCTCCCGGCGGTTAACGGGAGGAGATTTTTTACGTGCAGAAAACCACACGTTGGGGGGTGGTCACCGGGAGGCGGTTACTCCCGGAAACCAAGGAGAAAAAACAGAAATGAAAGATAGATAGCAAATAGAAAAGCGGTTTATCAGAGTTTGAGGTTTACAATGTCTCTGCCGAGGAGCACCGTGTACGCCCCGCCGATCACGAGTGCCAGCAGTCCCAGCAGCATCATGGCGGCCGAACCTGCGGGATATGTGCTCATGAAGGCAACAGCGACGATCTCGATCGCGAGAAACGCAACAAAAGCCAAAACGTTCAGCAAGATGTTTTTCATAACGAGTCCCTCCTGAAAGATTTGCTTCGGGGCGCTCCTGATCCCCTTTAACGATGCCAGAATAGCACAGAAAACGTGTGTTGTAAAATTCACAATTTCGAATGTTCTCTTTTTTGGTTTTGATGCAATTCAAAAAAATAATAAGGTGCTTTCGAAATTGTGATAAATAGCTGTCAAACTGTTCCTGCTCCGTGTCGAATACCGGAAATAATGCTTGACGCAGGCCGGATTTGCGACGTATTATATGATTGAGAAAAAAACGGATCCAATTCGGGATAAGGAGGCATTGCCTATGGAACTTCGTTTGCTGACCACATTCCTAAAGGTCGCACAGCTGCAGAGCTTCTCCAAGGCCGCAGAATCTCTGGGATATTCCCAGTCCGCAGTTACGGTGCAGGTTCAGCAGCTTGAAAATGAGCTGGGCGTGCGTCTGTTCGATCGCATCGGCAAAACGGTGTCCATCACCCACTATGGGCAGGAGTTCATTCCCTATGCGCGCGATGTCGTGTCGGCTGCCGCGCGCGCCGTGTCGTTCACGGTCGAGGAGCGCGATCTGACCGGCACGCTGCGCATCGGCACGATCGAGTCGATCATGACGGCCAGCTTCGGGGAGATCCTGCCGCTGTATCATGAGCACTGTCCGCGCGTGAACACGCAGCTGATCGAAGGCGACACGAAGACGCTGTCGGATATGCTCATGCACAATGAGGTCGACCTGATCTATACGCTCGACGATATGGGCTACGACGCGCAGCGCGTCAAGCTCTTTGAATGCCCGCAGGATATCGTCATCGTCGCCAGCCCCAAGCACCGCTTCGCCGCGGCAAAACAGCTCAAGCTGGCAGACCTCGTGGACGAGCCGTTCGTGCTCATGCCGCAGTCCAACAGCTACCGCCACCAGTTCGATGTGGAGCTGGCGCACCAGAAGCTGACGATCCGTCCGTTCCTGGAGCTGGAGAGCACGAGCATGGTCATGCAGCTGCTCGAGCACAGCCCGTACCTGTCCGTGCTGCCGCGCTACACGGCGCGCCGCCGCGCGAAAGAGGGCCGACTCGCCATTTTGCCGGTCACGGACTGCCACATGGAGCAGTGGAGCCAGCTGGTGCACCACCGCGACAAGGTGCTCACGCCGCAGATCCGCGTTATGGTCTCCTGCATTGCGCAGGTGGAAAAAATCCCGCTGCATCTCGAGAGCTGAACAGGGACATAACAAAAACCTGCCCCCATCGTGCGATGGGGGCAGGTTTGCATCCGGGAACAAAAACTCAGTCGGTCACGTACGGCAGGAGGGCGATCTGACGCGCTCTCTTGATGGCCTCGGTGAGCTCGCGCTGATGCATCGCGCAGGTACCGGTCGTGCGGCGCGGCAGGATCTTGCTGCGCTCGGACAGGAAGCGGCGAAGCTTCGCGGTGTCTTTGTAGTCGATATAAGTGCACTTGTCAACACAGAACTGGCAAACTTTTCTGCGTTTGCGGTTCTTGCTCTTATCTCTGTCAAAAGCCAAGACTGTAATCCTCCTTTATCAAAATCAGAACGGCAGGTCGCCGTCATCGTCGTCCAGCTCGGAAAACGCGCTGCCGCCCTGGGGGACATTGTCATATCCGCCATAGCTTCCGCGGTGAGCCGGTGCCGATGCACTCGGCGCTGCCGGGCGAGACGTATCGCCGCCGTCGCGGCGCTTGCTCTCGCCAAAGTAGACATTGTCCGCCACGACCTCCGCGCTGCGGCGCTTGCCGCCCTCACGGTCGGTCCAGTCGCGGATCTGCAGGCGGCCGCTCACAACGGCCATGCTGCCCTTGGTGAAGTACTTGGAGACGAACTCCGCCGTGCTTCTCCACGCGACAATGTCGATGAAGTCCGTCTGCCGCTCGCCGCCGTCACGACCGCCGAAATCACGGTCGACCGCAAGCGAAAACGACGCCACGGGGATCTGGGACTGGGTATAACGAAGCTCGGGGTCACGGGTCAGACGGCCCATGAGCACAATGTGATTCAGCATTGCCGCGCCTCCTTATTCCGGGCGACGGGTGATCAGGGAGCGGAGAATACCGTCCGTGATGCCCAGCACACGATCCAGCTCAGCCGGGAAATCCGGGCCGCTGGTGAACTTGACGAGCACGTAGTAGCCCTCGGAAATGTAGTTGATCTCGTAAGCGAGCTTGCGCTTACCCATCTCCTCCATCTCCTCCAGCGTGCCGTTCTGCTCGACAAGCGCCTTAAACTTCTCGACGACTGCTGCAGTCTCTTCCTCCGACAGGTTGGGGTTGATGATGTACATCAGTTCGTACTTTTCGGTGGTTTTTGCCATTTCAGTTGCACCTCCTTCTGGTCTAATGGCCCTCATCTCAAATGAGAGCAAGGATCACCTGTGTCAGCACACAGGCCATATTATTATACCTGAAAATATGGGAAAGTCAATCTTTTTTTGCACTTTCCGGTGTATCGAGCACGTGCACGTTCATCTGCGGATAGGACATGGACACGCCGTGGGCATCAAACGCCGCGCCGACGGCCTCCATGAGGTCATAGTACACCGTCCAGTAATCGGCCGTCTTGCACCAGACCCGCACGACGTAGTCGATATTGCTCTCGCCGTACCCCGCCACGCGCACAAACGGCGCGGGCTCCGGCAGGATGCCGGGCACGAGCGAGACGGCATTGTGCAGCGCCGCCTTCACCTGCTCCGGACGGCAGGTATAGTCCGCGCCGAAGGTGAGATCCACGCGCCGCTGCGGCTCACGGTTATAGTTGACGATCTTGGACGCCGACAGGTCACTGTTCGGCACATAGATGTCCTTATTGTCGATCGTGCACAGCTGCGTGTAGATCAGGCCGATGTCGCGCACCGTGCCGCTGACATTGCCGGCCTCGATAAAATCGCCGTCCTCAAACGGCCGTGTGAGCAGGATGATGATACCGCTCATGGCATTCGAGAGGCAGTTTTGCACCGAGAGCGACAGAGCCAGACCGAGCAGGCTGAACACAGCCAGCAGTGCTGTGACATTAAAGCCGAGGCTGTCGGCCACGATGAGGATCGCCATGAATTCCAGCGTGATCTTGAGCACCTTGAGAATGAACCTGCTCAGGCTCTCGGACAGGCGCGAGTGCGACGATATGCGCCGCGCAATGCGCATGATGATCCAGATGCAGACAATGCAGATCACGAGCGTGATGGCGGAGGTGATGAGTTTTTCCAGTGTGAGACTGCCGAGGCTGAAGCCGATGGCTTTGTTCACGTCCTCGATGCTGTCTTTGGTCGATTCGAGCGCGCTCTGATAGGTGTCCGTATTCAAATGGCGGTCTCCCCTTTCGTGAATAATCTGATGTTCAGTATACGCCATACCCCGCCGGTTTTCAACACGTTCCGTCAGGCGGCATCCTGGGCAGGGGCCTCAGAAAGGAGCGTGCCTGTTTGTGCAAAAAGCGCAAAAAGGCGGGGCTGAAATCAGCCCCGCCTGCGTGGGTAGGAAAAATTATACCTCGTCGTAGAGCTTCTTGAGCTTGAGCAGGTGCTCGTAGCGCTTCTTTGCGTTGGCCTCGGACTTGGCAAACAGCTCCTCGGCACGATCCGGGAACTCGTTGGTCAGGCGGGCGTAACGTGCCTCGTTCATGAGGAAGTCACGGTAGCCGTCGGCCGGCTCCTTGCTGTCGAGCGCGAAGGGCTTCTCGGCGGACGGATCGTAGCGGAACAGGTTCCAGTAGCCGCAGTCGACCGCGCGCTTCATCTCGCCCTGGCAGTTGGTCATGCCGCCCTTCTTGATGCTGTGCATCTCGCAGGGAGCGTAACCGATGATCAGGGACGGGCCGGGGTAAGCTTCCGCTTCCTTGATGGCCTTGATGGTCTGCGCCGGGTTTGCACCCATGGCGACCTGCGCCACGTAGATGTAGCCATAGCTCATGGCGATCTCGGCAAGGCTCTTGCTCTTGAGCTCCTTACCGGCAGCCGCGAACTGCGCGACCTGACCGATGTTGGATGCCTTGGACGCCTGTCCGCCGGTGTTGGAGTAGACCTCGGTGTTGAAGACGAACACGTTCACGTCCTCGTCCTGCGCCAGGACATGGTCCAGACCGCCGAAGCCGATGTCGTAGGCCCAGCCGTCGCCGCCGAAGATCCAGCAGCTCTTCTTGTTGAGGAAGTCCTTGTTGGCCATGATGCGCTGGTAGCGCTCGCAGTCACAGGCGGGCTTGGCCTCCATCACAGCGAGGAACTCCGCCGTGGCGGTCTGGTTGGCCTCGCCGTCGTTGTAGGTCTCGAGGTACTTCTTGGCAGCCGCGACCTTGGCGGGATCCTTGCCGTTTTCGGCGATGTAGCGGATGTCCTCCGCGAGATCGTCGCGGATCTTCTTCTGGCCGAGGTACATGCCGAGGCCGTGCTCCGCGTTATCCTCAAACAGGGAGTTGGCCCAGGCGGGACCCTTGCCTTCCTTGTTGACGGTGTACGGGCTGGTGGCAGCCGGGCCGCCCCAGATGGACGAGCAGCCGGTCGCGTTGGAGATCATCATGTGATCGCCGAACAGCTGCGTGATCAGGCGGGCATAGCTCGTCTCGGCACAGCCGGCGCAGGAGCCGGAGAACTCGAGCATGGGCTGACGGAACTGGCTTCCCTTGACGGTGAAGTCCTGAAGCTCCTTCTTCTCGGCAACAGCGGAGACCATGTAGTCGAACACGGGCTGCTGCACTTCCTGGCCCTCCAGCGGCTGCATCGTCAGCGCGCCGACCGGGCAGACGTGCGTGCAGACGCCGCAGCCCATGCAGTCGAGCGGGGAGATGGCCATGGAGAACTTGTAAACGCCCTTGCCGGCGCCAACCTTGAAGTCGACTGCCTTGGTCTGCGCGGGCGCAGCGGCCAGCTCGTCGGCAGTGAGCGCGAACGGACGGATGGTCGCATGCGGGCAGACATAGGCGCACTGGTTGCACTGGATGCACTTGGCGCTGTCCCACTCGGGCACGGAGACGGCCACGCCGCGCTTCTCATACGCGGAGGCGCCGAGCTCGAATGTGCCATCAGCATGGTCGACGAACGCGGAGACAGGCAGGCTGTCGCCGTCCATCTTGTCGACCGGAGTGAGAATGTCGCGCACCATCTTGACGGTGGCCGGACGGCCGGTCAGCTCCTTGGCGGGCGCTTCGTCCACGGCGTTGGCCCAGTCGGCCGGAACGTCGATCTTCACATACGCGGTCGCGCCGAGGTCGATGGCCTTGTAGTTCATCTCGACCACGTCCTCGCCCTTCTTCATGTAGGAGGCCTTGGCCTTCTCCTTCATGTAGCGGATGGCGTCCTCCTCCGGCATGATCTTCGCCAGAGAGAAGAATGCGGACTGCAGGATGGTGTTGTTGCGCTTGCCCATACCGATCTGGATGGCCAGGTCAATGGCGTTGATCGTGTAGAGCTGGATGTTGTTCTTGGCAATGTAGCGCTTGGCGGAGGCGTCCAGATGGTGGCTGAGCTCCTCGGGTGTCCACTCGCAGTTAATCATGAACACGCCGCCGGGCTTGACATCCTGAACCATCTTGAAGCCCTTGGTGATGTAGCTCGGGTTGTGGCAGGCGACAAAGTCGGCCTTATTGATATAGTACGGGCTCTTGATCTCGTGATCGCCGAAGCGCAGGTGGCTGATGGTCACGCCGCCGGTCTTCTTGGAGTCATACTGGAAGTAGGCCTGCACGAATTTATCGGTGTGGTCGCCGATGATCTTGATGGAGTTCTTGTTGGCGCCGACGGTGCCGTCACCGCCGAGACCCCAGAACTTGCAGGCGATGGTGCCCTCGGCGGAGGTGTCGGGCGCGTCCGTCTCCGGCAGGGAGAGGTTGGTCACGTCGTCAACGATGCCGATGGTGAACTGACGCTTCGGGTTCTCGCTCTTGAGCTCCTCGTAGACCGCGAACACGGACGCCGGCGGGGTATCCTTGGAGCCGAGGCCGTAGCGGCCGCCGGTGACGACGATGTCGTTGCGGCCGGCGTTGGCCAGCGCGGTGACGACGTCGAGGTACAGGGGCTCGCCCTGTGCGCCGGGCTCCTTCGTGCGGTCGAGCACGGCGATCTTCTTGCAGGTCGCCGGGATGGCCGCGATGAGCTTGTCGGCACGGAACGGACGGTACAGGCGGACCTTCACGAGGCCGACCTTTTCGCCGTGGGCGTTGAGGTAGTCGATGACCTCCTCAGCCACGTCGCAGATGGAGCCCATGGAGATGATGACACGGTCAGCATCCGGGGCGCCGTAGTAGTTGAACAGCTGGTAGTTGGTGCCGATCTTGGCATTGATCTTCGCCATGTACTCCTCGACCAGGTCCGGCACGGCGTCGTAGTACTTGTTGGACGCCTCACGGTTCTGGAAGAAGATGTCGCCGTTTTCATGGCTGCCGCGCATCTGCGGATGCTGCGGGTTCAGACCGCGCTGACGGAAGGCATTGACCGCATCCATGTCCACCATATCAGCCAGATCATCATAATCCCAGACGGCGATCTTCTGGATCTCGTGCGAGGTACGGAAGCCGTCGAAGAAGTTCAGGAACGGAACACGGCCCTTGATGGCGGCCAGATGCGCCACGGGGGACAGATCCATGACTTCCTGCACGTTGCCCTCGGCGAGCATGGCGAAGCCGGTCTGGCGGCAGGCCATAACGTCGGACTGGTCGCCGAAGATGGACAGGGTGTGCGAAGCGAGTGCGCGCGCCGTCACGTGGAAGACGGCCGGAAGCAGCTCACCTGCCATCTTGTACATGTTCGGGATCATGAGCAGCAGGCCCTGAGAGGCGGTATACGTCGTCGTCAGAGCGCCGGCATTCAGCGAACCGTGGACAGCGCCGGCTGCGCCGGACTCTGCCTGCATTTCCTGCACACGGACCTTCGTGCCGAAGATGTTCTTACGGCCGGCGGCGGACCACTGATCGACCAGGTCGGCCATCGGGCTCGACGGGGTGATCGGGTAAATGGCAGCCACTTCCGTAAAGGCGTAGGACACGTGGGCGGCAGCATTGTTGCCGTCCATCGTAACGAGCTTTCTTGCCATAAACTTCATCTCCTATTTCTCTTATGTGTTAGCCTATGTTTGTGCAATGGGTACCTATCAGCCCATTCACGTCAACATGATAACACAGTTGCAAAAAAACGTAAATAATAGTTTTTTGATTCGCGTTTCATTTTTCGAAACGTTATTATTGAAAACATGCAAGTTTCTGAGGGAAAACCGGCATTTTCACGGAAAACGCCTACTTTTTTCGCTGTTTTTTCGCTTGTGATTTCTCGCCTATTGTTATATAATATATCACTGCTGTTAAGAAAGGGGCTGTCTACATGGTCAAAATCGAACAATCGAATGGCACCATCAGCATCACCAACGAAGTATTCACAAACCTTGCAGGCGACGCCGCGACCAGTTGCTTCGGCGTGAAGGGCATGGTCGGCCGCAGTAAGGACAGCGGTCCGTTCCAGCTTCTGCGCAGAGAATCCATGTCCAAGGGCGTCAACGCCACGTTCGCCGACGACGGGAGCATCTCGCTCGAGCTGCACATCGCAGTCGATCACGGCGTGAACATTTCCGCGCTCGCCCACAGCATCATCAACGAGGTCAGCTATAAGGTCAATCAGGCCACCGGCGTGCCCGTTGCGCGTGTGGACGTGTTCGTGGATTCCATGTTCCTCGATTGAACAGGGACATTTCGCATCGCTTCCCCTCCCGGGAGCCGCGCTTCCGGGCCATTTTCATTTCCCCCGTCGGAGGTGTACAGATTTGAGAGAAATTATTGATGCCGCAGCGCTTCGGGAGATGCTCCTGTGCGCGAATGCGGCACTGGAAGAAAACAAACAACGCATCAACGAGCTCAACGTCTTCCCTGTTCCGGACGGTGACACCGGCACGAACATGAGCCTGACGATGAACTCCGCCGCCATCGAGCTCGGCCGCAAGCAGACCGACACCGTCGGCGCCGTGGCCGACTGCGCCGCCAGCGCCCTGCTGCGCGGTGCGCGCGGCAACTCCGGCGTCATCCTGTCGCTGCTGTTCCGCGGGATCGCCAAGTCCCTCAAGGGCCGCGAGAACGCAAACGCCGCAGAGTTTGCCGCCGCCGTCTCCGCCGGTGTGGACGCTGCCTACAAGGCCGTCATGAAGCCGGCCGAGGGCACGATCCTCACCGTCAGCCGTCTGGGTGCGCAGGCCGCCGTGGAGTTTGCCAAGGAGAGCACGGACTTTGAGGCCATGCTCGAGGCGCTGCTCACCGCCGCGCGCGAGGCGCTGGCCGACACGCAGAACATCAACCCCGTGCTGCGCCGCGCAGGTGTGGTCGACGCCGGCGGCGAGGGCTTCGTGCTCGTCATGGACGCCATGCTCGGCTATCTGCAGGGACGCACCGCCGCCCCCGTGACCGCGGCCGCTCCGGCTGCCGCCGCCGCACCGAAAGAGGGCGCGGATTTCTCCGAGTTCGACACCGGAGAGATCACGTTCGGCTACTGCACGGAGTTTATCGTGGCGCGTGAAAACAACAAGAGCCCCGAGCTGCTGCGCTCGTTCCTCAACAACCTCGGCGACTGTGTCGTCGTGGTCGATGATGATGAGATCATCAAGGTGCACGTGCACACGAACGTGCCCGGCGAGGTGCTGACCGAGGCGCTGACCTATGGCCCGCTCCAGACCGTGAAGATCGAAAACATGCGCAACCAGCACACCGCCCTCTCCGGCAGCGACGCCCCCGCCTCGCCCGAGGCAGAGGCCGCGCCCGAGGCAGAGCCCGCTGTGGCCGCGCCCGAAAAGCAGTTCGGCGTCGTGGCCGTGTCCGCCGGCGAAGGCATGGCAAACCTCTTCCGCGAGCTGGGTGTCGACCGCGTCGTCACCGGCGGCCAGACCATGAACCCCTCCACGGAAGACATCCTCACTGAGGTCAACAAGACCCCGGCGGAGATCGTGTTCGTGCTGCCGAACAACAAGAACATCATCATGGCCGCCCAGCAGTGCATCCCGCTGTCGGACAAGAAGGTCATCGTCATCCCGACCAAGACCGTGCCGCAGGGCATCACCGCGATGCTCTCGTTCGACCCGGCGAGCGCCGAGGACGTGATCGAGGCCGAGATGAGCGCCGCGATCGAGAGCGTGCACACCGCGCAGGTCACCTACGCCGCGCGCGATTCTGATTTTGACGGGCACGATATCCACAAGGGCGAGTATCTGGCGCTGATGGACGGTGCGCTGCTCGGCAGCAACGCGGACCTGGACAAGGTGCTGCTTACGATCGCCGATGCCGCCACGGATCTCGACCCCGAAATCGTCTCCATCTACTACGGTGAGGACGTGCAGGCCGATGCCGCGCAGCACGCAGCCGAGCTGATCGGCGGGCGTCTGCCGATGTCGGACGTGAACGTCGTCGACGGCGGCCAGCCGGTCTATTACTACATGATCTCGTTTGAATAAACCATGCACTACAGCAAACCGCCCCGGTTTTCACCGGGGCGGTTTGCTTTTTGTGTTCGGTTTTATCGCTCCTGCGCGCGGATCAGGTTCTTGTAGAAATCGACCGCGCCGGGCAGGCAGTTATATTCGATGTTCTCGTCGATGCCGTGCATGCCCTTCATCTGCTCCGGGCCGTAGATCACGGGGGCAAAGCGCAGGCAGTTGTCGCAGATCTCCTGATAGAACTGCGCATCGGTCGCGCCGGTCATGACATAGGGACTCACGGGCAGGCCCGGGAACGTCTCGCCGATGACCTGCTCCACCTGACGGAAGGCTTCGCCGTGGATGTCCACGGTCTCGGAGTAGTCGTTGGCGTGGATGACCTCCATCTCCAGACCGTGCTTTTCGGCAAGGCGGCGGATGATGGCAAGGCTCTCCTGCTCACCCTGATGCGGGATGAAGCGCATGTTCGCACCCAGCGTTGCCTCCTGCGGCAGGACGTTATACGCGTCCGCACCGGACTGCATCGTGAAGGCAATCGTCGTGTGCAGCATTGCCCCTGCCTGCGCCGACACGCGCGGCAGCACGATCTTCATCAGCGGCTGGAACAGCCAGAGGTTGCCCATCACGAGCCGCAGGCCGAACGGCGCATAGGGCGCAAGGCGCGCGAACATGGCCGAGACCTCCGGCAGGAACTTTCTGCGGAACGGATCGTGCTTTTCCACGTCCGTCACGAACGCGGACAGGCGCGCGATGGGGCTGTTCGCCATCGGCGCACTGGCGTGGCCGCCGTTGCTGCGGGCGGTGAATTTCACGTCCGCCTTGCCCTTTTCAAACACGCCCACCATGGCAAAGTTGCCGGGGATGCCGCCGATCGGCTCGGTGATGATGCCGCCGCCCTCGTCGCAGACGAGAAACGGGCGCACACCGCGGCGCTTGAGCTCGGCGACGAGCTTCGGCGCGCCGTCGCCCGCCCACTCCTCCGTGCAGGACGAGGAGAGATAGACGTCGTTGGCGGGCTCATACCCGGCGGCAAGCAGCTCCTCGACCGCCTGGAAAAACGCCATGAGCGAGGCCTTGGTGTCCGACGCACCGCGTCCCCAGACCTTGCCGTCGGCAATGTCGCCGGAAAACGGCGCGTGCGACCACGTGCCCTCGGCGGGCACGACGTCCTGATGGCTCATGAGCACGATCGGGCGGTCATGTGCCTTGCCCTTCCAGCAGAAGAGCAGGTTGCCGTCGATGACCGTGCGCTCGAGCTTTTCGTGCACGAGCGGGAACAGCTGCGCAAGCTGCGCATGGAAGCGCTCGAAGCGCTCCGGCTCGTAGACATTGGCATACGACGTGGTGTCGCAGCGGATCATGGCGGCGAGCTTTTCAGCGTAAGCCATGGCGCGGTCTGCATCCGGCTGCGGCTGATAGGCGGATTTTTTCTTCGGCATGAGCACGGCGTGCGCCACTGCCGCCCCCAGCGGGGCCAGCGGTGCGAGTGCGAGATATCCGGGACGGAATTTCATTTTGTTTCACCCTCCTGATTCTGTTTGCGGTAAAGTGCGTAGGCGATGCCGATGGCCAGCGCGCCGCTCGGAACGATCATGAAGCTGGTCGAGCCCGTCAGCGACGGGACGAGCATAAACAGCACGCTCATCATGACCAGCGGTGCAATGGCAACGCGGATGTTCTTGCGGAAATACTGATACGCCATCGCGCCGAAGAGCGCGGGGACGACGTTTGCAAACGCCGGCTGGAGCACGGGGCTCTGCAGCACGGGCTGCAGCGGCACGAGCAGCGCCACGCCGAGCGCGAGCACGACGATGGTCACGAGCGAGCTCGTTGCGATCGAGAGCGTCGAGATGATCTCGTTTTCCGCAGTGCCGGTCTTGGTGCCGGCAATGTCGCGCGCATTGACCGCGCACGGGATCTTCATGTTGATGAGGTTGCCGGTGATGAAGGCGAGGTAGCCGCCGCCCGCGCCGAGCATGGGCGTGTAGATGAGAAACTCCGCCACGCTTGCGACCGCCCACACAACGCCGACGGACAAAAAGCCCTTGCCGACGGCGCCCATGTCGGGCATCGCGCCGAGAAACGTGCCGATGAGAAACGGTGCGCCGACAAGCAGCACCAGCGTGATCACGCACACGGCGCGGCCGAGCACGTGTGTGCGGCGGTTAAACTGTTCCAGATACACTTTGCGTTCGGTTTCGTTCATGATATTCCCCTCCTTACAGGCGCACGAGCACGGCCGCCGCCATGCCGATGAGCATACTGCCGGCGATGGAAAAGCTCTCGAGCCATGCCATATTCTTCTTCTCGGCCAGATACACAAACAGCGCCATCGCCGCCGCCGACACGGCCACGACCACCAGCGGCGTCCAGTCGCCGACGCAGGTGAACAGCCCCTCGCCGGACACGAACGCACCGATGTAGCTGCCGATGTACGCGCAGACGAGGCCGATGAACATGGCCGTCATGGCGCTGTCGCCGAAGCCGACTCCGGAGGCGGATTTCGCCCCGTCGTTGCCAAGGCGCCTGAGGTAGCGCTTGTTGAAGAAGATGGACAGGAGCATGCCCCAGATGATGCAGAAGCTCATCAGCAGGGCGATCGTCGTGAAGGCCTGCGGCGTCATTTCGGCAGCAGACAGCGCGTGCATGCCGACCTGCTCGGCGGCAGCCTGCGCGACCTGCGTCTCATAATGCAGCGCGCCGATGACGGACAGGCGCAGCCACGGCCACGGCGTGCCGAGGCTGCCGGACAGGGCGATGACGCCGAGCAGGATGCCGACACTCGGCAGGACCGAGAATGTGGCGCTCGACGTGATGGCGCGCTTCATGCGTGCGGGGTCCATGCCGATGGCCAGACCCGCGCGGTACGAGCGCACAAGGAACACGACGCACACCGCCGCGACAAACGCGATGATGCCGCCGCAGATCGCGTACATAGGTGCGCTGTTGAGCTGGGCTAAGATGTTGTTCATAAATGTTCTCCTCCCCGGTAACGGCCGGTATCCGTATATGAAAAGGCCCGCATGGCATACACCGTGCAGGCTTTTTTCACAGCTTATTGCGCGCCGCCGGCCGGCCCGGATACAGCCGGGCGGATGTTGGACGCGGTCAGGTAAGACTGAAACAGCAGCATGCCCGCAATGGCGACCAGCATAAGCTGCTGCGCGCCGGCGCGGTCATCCGGCAGGGCGGTGATGCACAGGAACGCCGCAAACTGGCTCCAGAAAATGCTCTTGACGGCTTTCGGGCGGCCATAGGCAAAGCCCGCAAGCTCATAAAACGCGATCAGCGCGGCGCACAGCGCCAGGATCTCGACCGCGTAGGCAGAGATGGTGGGGTTGATGATGTTGACCTTGTAGCTCACGATCAGCCAGAACACGAGCAGCACCATCGGCATGGACGCACACACGAGCGCGCCGGCATCATTCTCCCGCTCACCGGGGGCGAGCATCTGGCGCGCGAACACCACACCCGTCACGACCGCGAGCACGGCAAGCACCCGCTGCAGGCCGGGCTCGGAGAGCGCACCGCTGCTCAGCAGCAGCCAAAGGCCGCCGAGCGCGAGCATCGCGCCGAGCAGGACACCGCCGACCGCGCGCGCGCGCTTTGACGCCGCGAACGCCGCGGGAAGCGAGTCCGGAAAGCTGGTGTGCGGCTGATTCTTTACCCGGAAGCACACGACGGCCAGCACCGCCGCGGCAACGGCGATCATCAGCGCGACGACATACGGCCAGATGCTTCCGTGTATGGCAAGGCCGGTCTCGGCCTCAAAGCAGGCCTGATCCTGCAGCCAGCGAAAAAAGATCCCGAATGCCGACAGCACAGCTGTACAGCAGCAGATCACCCAAGCATTTTTGCGCATAACAAACTACCTGTCCCAATACATATTTAATAGACCTATTTTATACTGATTTCCCCGCTGCGTCAAGGCACAAAACGCCCCGCGCGGCAGAAAGGAGGCGGTGCGGATGCGCAGGGTTTTTCTGCTGTCGCTGCTGCTCGTGGCGCTGTCGCTGCTGATCCCGTGGCTCGCGGTCACACTCGCTCCCACCGGTGGAGCGGCTTCCCTGCCCGTCCCGTCCGTACCGGTGTCGGACAACGTCGCGCCCGACGGCGCAACGCCCATCACGGCACTGTGCGGTGATGCGCGCATCGAAACGACCATGGCCGACTGGCTGCCCGGCGTGGTAGCCGCCGAGATGCCCGCCTCCTTCGCGCCCGAGGCGCTGCAGGCACAGGCCGTCGCCGCGCGCACCTACATTCTCCGGCGCGTGCGCGGCGGCGGCGCAAACCATCCGGAGGCCGGTATCTGCGACCGGTACACCTGCTGCTGCGCGCACAAGGACGATGCGGCGCTGCGCGCGCAGTGGGGCAAGGATTATGCGCGCAATATGGCGCGCATCCGGCAGGCCGTCGCCGACACGGACGGGCAGTATCTCGTCTACGACGGGCAGCTCATCCGCGCGGTGTTTCACGCCGCGTCCGCCGGGTCGACCGAGTGCAGCGCTGCACTCTGGGGCGGCGATGCGCCGTATCTTGTGAGCGTGTCCTCCCCGGAGACGGCGCAGGACGTGCCGAACTACGTCTCCACGGCCGAGATCGCAGCCGACGCCGTGCAGGATGCCGTGCTGGACCGTTATCCGGACTGTGTGCTCGGCGACGATCCGAGCGCATGGTTTGGCACGCCGGTACTCGATGACAGCGACCGCGTGGCGAGCATCCCCGTCGGCTCGGAGACACTCACGGGTGCGCAGGTGCGCGCGCTCTTTTCCCTGCGCTCGGCGGCATTTTCCGTCGCATACGGCGGCGGGATATTCACCTTCACCGTCACCGGCAGCGGCCATGGCGTCGGCATGAGTCAGTACGGCGCAAATGTCATGGCAGCGCACGGCAGCGGCTATGCCGACATCCTCGCGCACTACTACCCCGGCACGGCGCTCATCCGCGCCGAAGGCTGAACAAAAAAAGAGACGTCTCCAGACGTCTCTTTTTCTTATTCCGTGCTTACTTTTGTGCCGCGGGGTCCGTGTATGTGTTCTCGTCCACATAGTAAACCGTCATGTCTGCGGTCGCGATAAGCTTGTCCGTATCGTCGAACACCTCCGCCGTGACAAGGCCGGTCGTGCGGCCTGCCTTGACCACACGGCCGCGCGCCACGAGCTTTTCCGTGTCCTTGGCGCGGCGCAGGAAGTGGATGTTGCTGTCGAGCGTCACGGTGATGCGCCCGCCGGTGCGCGCGGCGACACCGGTCGCCACGTCGCAGAGCGTGAAGATCAGCCCGCCGTGCGCCATGCCGAGCGGGTTGAGACTCTCCTGCACGAGCTTGACCTCGACAACGCTGGTGCCGTCGCCGACCTCGGTGACGACGATGTGGTTATGGGAATTGAAGCCCTCGAATTCATTATAACGAAACGGGTCGAGATAGACCGCCTTGTTTTCCGTCTGCATATTCTGTGCCATATTGGGGTACGCCTCCGTCCAGATTACATTCAGGGCGTTATCATACCACGTTCGCACGTTTTCGTCAAAACAATTTTTCCTTCCCGCACCTGCGCCGTGACCACATCGCCGCGCCGGAGCGAGCCGTCGAGCAGCATCCCCGCCGCCTGATCGGCGATCGTGCTCTGGATCGCCCGGCGCAGCGGCCGCGCCCCGTACACGGGGTCGTAGCCCGTCGCCGAGAGCGCATCGAGCGCCGCATCCGGCACGCGCAGCTCCACGCCCGCGCGCTCCATGCGCCGGTTGACCGTGCCGAGGAGCTTTTGCGCGATCCGGCGGGTATCGGCGCGCGTAAGCTTGTGAAAGACGATGATCTCATCGACGCGGTTGAGAAACTCCGGCCGGAACGTCTTTTTCAGATCGGACATGACCATGCTGCGGATCTCGGCATCCGTGCGCCCCGCATCCGCGCCCGTCTGCTGTGCAAAGCCGAGACTGCGGCGGCTGTCGGTGATGGCCTTCGCCCCGACGTTCGAGGTCATGACCACGACCGCGTTGCGGAAGTTCACCTTGCGCCCGAGCGAGTCCGTGAGCTGCCCGTCCTCCATCACCTGCAGCAGGAGATTGAAGACGTCCTCGTGCGCCTTTTCGATCTCGTCGAAGAGCACGACGGCATAGGGCTTGCGCCGCACCTTTTCCGTGAGCTGGCCGCCCTCCTCGTGTCCGACATACCCCGGCGGCGAGCCGATGAGCCGCGACACGCTGTGCCGCTCCATATATTCCGACATATCCACGCGGATGAGCGCCTGCTCATCGCCGAAGAGCGCCTCGGCAAGCGCGCGGCAAAGCTCTGTCTTGCCGACGCCGGTCGGTCCGAGGAAGAGAAAGCTGCCGATCGGCCGGTTCGGATCGCCGAGCCCGACGCGGCTGCGGCGGATGGCGTTCGAGACCGCGCACACCGCCTCCTCCTGCCCGACGACGCGGCGGCGCAGCGACGCCTCCATCTGCAGCAGCTGCTGACTCTCGCTCGACGTGATGCCCGCGACCGGGATGCCCGTCCAGAGCGAGACGATCTCGGCCACGTCCTCGCCCGTCACGGCGCGCGCAGAGCCGGAATTGGCCTGCTCCCAGCGGCTGCGCTGCATGCGCAGCTCCGCACGCAGCTTCTGTTCACGTTCCCGCAGGGCGGCCGCACGCGCAAAGTCCTGTGCACGCACGGCGTGTTCCATCTCCGCCGCTGCGGCGGCGAGCTGCGTCTCGAGCGTGTGCACCCGCTCGGGCTGCACCAGTGCCTGCATCCGCACACGTGAGGCCGCCTCGTCAACGAGGTCAATGGCTTTGTCCGGCAGCCAGCGGTCGCCGATATAGCGCACCGAGAGTGCGACCGCTCTGTCGAGCGCCTCGTCCGTGATCTTCAGGCGGTGGTGCGCCTCGAGCCGCGCGCGCAGGCCGCGCAGGATCTGCAGGCTCTGCTCGGGCGTTGGCTCTGCGATACGCACGGGCTGAAAGCGCCGCTCGAGCGCCGCGTCCTTTTCAATATACTTGCGGTACTCCTCAAGCGTCGTCGCGCCGATGATCTGCAGCTCGCCGCGCCCGAGCGCGGGCTTGAGGATGTTCGCCGCGTCGATCGCGCCCTCGGCAGAGCCCGCGCCGACGATCGTGTGCAGCTCGTCGATGAAGAGGATGACGCTGCCTGAGCGCTGCACCTCCTGCAGGACGCATTTGACGCGCTCCTCAAAATCGCCGCGGTACTTTGTGCCTGCAAGCATGGCCGTCAGATCCACGCTCACGATGCGCTTGCACTTCAGGTCCTCGGGCACACTGCCGTCGGCGATGCGCTGCGCGAGCCCCTCGGCCACCGCCGTCTTGCCGACGCCGGGCTCGCCGATGAGCACGGGATTATTCTTGCTGCGGCGCGAGAGGATCTGGATGGCGCGCTCGATCTCGCGGTCGCGGCCGATGACCGGGTCCATACGTCCGGCTGCGGCAAGCTCCGTGAGGTCGCGGCCGTACTGGTCGAGCGTTTTCGTCTCGGCAGCGCGGCGCGGCTGTGTGCGCGGCGCGCCCTGCTGCGGCCGGGGCTTATACTCCGGGCGGCCGAAGACGTCCATGATGTCCGTATAGATCTTGTTGAGGTCGCCGCCCGCCGCCACAAGGATACGCGCCCCGGCGCTGTCCGCCTCGCGGAGGATGCCCATGAGCAGGTGCTCCGTGCCGACATAGCAGTGACCGAGGCGGTTGGAATCCTCGGCGGCCAGCTCGATGACGTGCCGCGCGCGGGGGCTGAGTCCCTGTTCGGGTGTGCCGGGCACGCCGCGCCCGACCGTCTCCGTGACCATGCGCGTGAGCACGGAATCGGTAAGCGCGTTGTCCGCCAGAATGCGCGCGCCGAGCCCCTCTCCCTCCCGGATGATTCCGAGCAGGATATGCTCCGTGCCCACATAACTGTGCCCCATTCCCGCCGCCGCATCGTGTGCCTTGCGGATTGCCGTGGATGCCCGCTGTGTAAACCTTTCGCTGCCGCGCATAGATCGTTTGCCTCCTTCGCCGGTCATACGCCTCTATTATCCTCCGGCCGGCGCAAGGAATGTGCCGAATCCGGGAAACTGATTTGTATTATTTCCACGTCTTCCCGGGTTTTAATCAGCACACATTTTCAAATTTCGAAAAACGCGGTTGATTTTTCAGATTTTTGTGCTACAATGACTCTCATACCAGTGGTAGCGATACCCGGTGAAAAACATAGGAGGTAACGACAATGGCTTTTGTTATCAGCGATGATTGCATCATGTGCGGCACCTGCGCTGCCAACTGCCCGGCTGAGGCAATTACCGAGGGCAACGGCAAGTACGTCATCAGCGCGGACAGCTGCATGGAGTGCGGCACCTGCGCTGCGAACTGCCCGGTGGGCGCGATCTCCGTCGACTAAGTTCCGCTCGGAGAACAACGCAAACGAATGAGGCGATATGCAAGCTGCATATCGCCTCTGTCTATATGACGGCAACGGAAGGAGCGTGCGCCATGACCCAACCGGAATATGACGACCTGTGGCCCGGCGGCCCGCGCTTTGTGCGCTCCGGCGCGGGGTTTGCCCTCGGCACGGACAGCGTGCTGCTGGCCGATTTTGCGGCGCAGCGCCGCGCACGGCGCATTGCCGACCTCGGCTGCGGCGTGGGCGTGCTGACGGTGCTGCTGCTGCGCGCACTGGAGCAGGCGGCCGCCGTCGGCATTGAACTGCAGCCGGACGCGGCACAGCTCGCGCGCGACAACATCAGAGCAAACGGTCTGAGCGACCGGGCGCAGATCCTCTGCGCCGACCTGCGCGCGCACCGCACGCTGCTCCCCGCCGGGAGCTTCGACCTCGTCGTTGCAAACCCGCCGTATTTCGCCGCCGGAAGCGGCTACACTTCGCCCGACCCCATGCGGGCGCACGCGCGCGACGAGCGCACCTGCACCATGCAGGACATCTGCACCGCCATGGCCTATCTCACGCGCTGGGGCGGCTCGGCTGCGCTCGTGCACCGGCCGGAGCGGCTCAGCGAGCTGCTGTGCGCGCTCACGGCCGCGGGGCTCGAGCCCAAGCGCCTGCGCACCGTGGCATACAAGGCCGACGCCGCGCCCAACCTCGTACTGGTCGAGGCGCGCCGCGGCGGAAAGCCGGGGCTCACCGTTTCGCCGCCGCTGGCGCTGTGCACGCCCGACGGCGCAGACTCGGACGAGATCCGCAGAATTTATCACAGGAGGACGCAACCATGAGCGGAACACTGTATCTGGTCGGCACGCCGATCGGCAACCTCGGCGACCTGTCCGTGCGCGCACTCGAGACGCTGCGCAGCGCCGACTTCATCGCCGCCGAGGACACGCGCGTGACCGCAAAGCTGCTCAACCACTTTGAGATCAGAAAGCCGTGCGTGAGCTACTACGAGCACAACAAGTACGCCAGCGGCGAGAAGATCGTCGCGCGGCTGCTCGCGGGCGAGACATGCGCGCTCGTGACCGACGCCGGTATGCCCGCCATCTCCGACCCCGGCGAGGACATCGTGCGCCAGTGCGCCGAGCAGGGCATCGACGTGCAGGTCATCCCCGGCCCCTGCGCCGCCATCGCCGCGCTGGCCGTGTCCGGCTTGCCGACGCAGCAGTTTTGCTTCGAGGGCTTTCTCGCCGTGAGCGGCAAGACCCGCCGCGAGCATCTGCAGCGGCTGCAGGGCGAGACGCGTACGATGATCTTCTACGAGGCGCCGCACAAGCTGCTGCGCACGCTCAGCGACCTGCGCGATACGTTCGGCGGCGAGCGGGAGATCACGCTCGCGCGCGAGCTGACAAAGCTGCACGAGCAGACGCTGCGCACGACGCTCGACGGCGCCGTGGCGCACTTCACCGAAAACGCGCCGAAGGGCGAATTCGTGCTCGTGCTGCGCGGTGCGCCCGAGCGCTCCGAGCCCGAGGTCACGGCCGAGCAGGCGCTGGAGATCGTGGCGCGCTACCGCAGCGAGGGCCGCGCGCTCAAGGAGGCGTGCAAGCTCGCCGCCGCCGACACCGGCTTCGGCAAAAACGAATTGTATCAGATGGCGCTCAACATCTGAGCATGATGGAATCGGTTTCTATCTCAAAATTATTTTGATTTTGGCGAAAAAAAGTCCCCTGACCTGAGGTAAGGGGACTTTTTTCAGCTCCGCTCAGAGCTTTTCGGTCATGGCGCGGATGCAGTCGGGGCAGATGTTCTTGCCCTTGTAGTTGATGATGTCCTTCGCGTTGTCGCAGAAGATGCAGGCCGGCTGATACTTGCGCAGGATGATGGACTCACCATCCACGAAGATCTCGATGCGGTCCTTCTCCTCGATGCCGAGCGTTCTTCTCAGCTCGATGGGAAGCACGATGCGGCCGAGCTCGTCTACTTTTCTAACAATACCGGTAGATTTCATAAATGTGTCCTCCAATACGTATGGGATAAGGGAAAGGATGACTCAAAAATCATTCATTTCAACAACTGCATTATACCAAAGCTTGTCAAAAAGTCAACGGATTCGACAAACGTTCACAGTCAATTTACGTTTTTCTACCATTTGCATATTTTGGTTCCCTTGCGCATAATTATTTTTTGTGAATAATCACCGAAAACTTAAAATTTTTTATAGAAAGGAGCGACCAAGATGGCACTGTCCCGGATATGGGTCAGCATGATATGCGTCGCGCTGGCCTTCGGCGCGGCGTCCGGACGCGGTGCGCAGCTCGGCGCGGCAGCGGCGCAGGGCGTGCAGCAGGCTGTGGATTTTTGCCTGACGGTTGGCGGTATGATCTGCCTGTGGTCGGGCGTGATGGAGCTCATGCGGCGCTGCGGCATCGCAGGCGGGCTGTCGCGGCTGCTGCGGCCTGTGCTGCGGCGGCTGTTCCCGCACGCTGCGCGCGATGCGCAGGCGCTCGATGCGCTGAGCATGAACGTGAGCGCGAACCTGCTCGGACTCGGCAACGCGGCGACACCGGCCGGTGTGCGCGCGGCGCAGGCAATGGCGCGCGATCTGCGCGGCGACACCGCCAGCGACGAGCTGTGCCTGCTGGTGGTGCTCAACACGGCCTCGATCCAGCTGCTGCCGGTCACGATCGCCGCCGTGCGCGAGGCAGCGGGCGCTGCCGTGCCGTTCGACATTCTGCCCGCCGTGTGGGTGAGCTCGCTCTGCTCGGTCACGGCGGGGCTGCTGACCGGAAAGGTGCTCGCGCGCATATGGCCGTGAGTGGACTGCTGACATTGGCCGTGCCGCTGCTGCTGGCGGGAGTCGGGCTCTGCGGCGTGCTGACCGGGACGGATGTGTTCTCTGCGCTGACTGACGGCGCGCGTGACGGGCTGAAAACCGTCATGCGCATCTTCCCTGCGCTTGTAGCGCTGCTGACGGCGGTGAGCATGCTGCGCGCATCCGGCGCGCTCGAGGCGCTCACGCGGCTGTGCGCGCCCGTGCTGGCTTGGCTCGGCATCCCGCCGGAGACGGCGATGCTGTTGCTCGTGCGGCCGATCAGCGGCAGCGGTGCGCTGGCCGCCGCAAGCGACATCATCCAGACCTACGGCGCAGATTCCCGCATCGGGCGCACCGCCGCCGTCATGCTCGGTTCCACCGAGACGACGTTCTACGTGCTGGCGGTCTATTTCGGCGCATGCGGCATCCGGCACAGCCGCTGGGCGATCCCCGCCGCCATCGTCGCCGACGTGACCGGCTTTGTCACGGCCGCGGCGCTGGTGCGCTGTCTCTGGGGTACATAGGCGGACGACAAAGTGCACAAAAGCAGACGGCGAGGTTGACATTTTCTTGACAAAACGCCTATTTTGCAAAAATTCGCACTTTTTGCTTTACAACGCCGACGGAATGTGTTATAAAATAATCACGTTAGTTAATAAATTAACTCAACGTTCTTCCGATTTCTTTTCTTTTCTCTTCTTATTTTTGCTCTCTCGACAGCAACGTGTCGCCACTCTCCGGCGGCACGTTGTTGCCGTTTTCGGGCCTATACGAACAAGCTGCCCTCCCCCGCATACGCGGGAGAGGGCAGCTTGTGTTTGTACGAATCACATTTTTTCCGGTGCGGTCACGCCGATGATGCCCAGACCGATCTCGAGCACGCAGCGCGTCGCGTCGGCCAGCTTCAGGCGGGCGTCGCGCACGAGGGGCTCTGCGTCCTTGATGCGGCAGACATTGTAGAAGCGGTGGAAACGCGCGGCCAGCTCCGTCACATAGCGGTTGATGCGGCTGGGATCGTAATCGCGCGCAGCGAGGTGGATCTCCTCCGGGAGCATGGCGAGCTGCTTGATGAGCTCGCGCTCCTGCGGCGTCGAGAGCAGCGCTGCGTCGACATCCGCAGCGGCAGGCACGGTGCAGCCGTTGTCCGCCATGGCAGCCAGCAGCGTGCAGATGCGCGCGTGCGCATACTGGACGTAGTAGACGGGGTTTTCGCTGTCCTGCCGCACGGCGAGGTCGAGGTCGAACTCGAGGTGCGTGTCCGGCTTGGCGTTGAAGAAGAAGCGGCAGGCGTCCACGCCGATCTCGTCCATGAGGTCGGCGAGCGAGAGCGCCTTGCCCGTGCGCTTGGAGACCTTGACGATCTCGTCGCCGCGCATGAGGCGCACCATCTGCATGATGAGGAAATCGAGCTTGCGTCCCTCAAGGCCGAGCGCGGGCGCGCGCATGGTCGCGGCAAAGCGGATGGCGTGACCGTGATGGTCAGCGCCCCAGACATCGATGACGCGGTCAAAGCCGCGCTCGATGAACTTGTTGCGGTGATAGGCGATGTCGACCGCGTAGTAGGTATAAAAGCCGTTCGAGCGGCGCAGGACCTCGTCCTTATCGGCGCCGAGGTCGGTGTTGCGCAGCCAGAGCGCGCCGTCCTTTTCATACGTCAGGCCGGCATCCGTGAGCAGCTGCACAGTCTCGGCCACGTAGCCGGAGCTATGCAGGCTGCTCTCGAGGAACCACTGGTCAAAGTGGATGCGGTAGCGCTCAAGGTCGCGCTGCATGCGCGCGATGTTGTACGGCAGACCGAAGGCCACGAACGCCGCGCAGCGCTCGGCGCTCGGCACGATGAGATACTTGTCGCCGTCACGCTCGTAGATAAGCTTGGCGAGCGCCTTGATGTCGTCGCCGTGGTAGCCGTTGTCCGGGAATTCGACCGCGTCCTCACCCTCGATGAGCTGGAGGTAGCGCGCCTCGATGGACTTGCCGAACAGGTCGACCTGATTGCCGGCGTCATTGACATAGAACTCACGCCAGACATTGTAGCCCGCGCGCTCGAGCACGGACGCGAGCGCGTCGCCGAGCACACCGCCGCGCGCGTTGCCGATCGTCATGGGCCCGGTGGGGTTGGCGGACACGAACTCCACCATGACCTTCTCCCCGTGACCGTCGTCCACGCGGCCGTAGTCCGCGCCGGAGCTCTCGACGGCGGACAGCACGTCCTGATACCACTTGTCGGACAGGCGGAAGTTCAAAAAGCCCGGGCCTGCCGCCTCAACGCCGGAAAACCATGAGCCGCCGAGCTCCATGTGCGCGATGAGCGCCTCGGCGATCTTGCGCGGCGCCATGTGCATGGTCTTGGCCGATGCCATGGCATGGTTTGCGGCAAAGTCGCCGTTGGCGGTGTCCTTCGGCTGCTCAACGCCGCCGCGGATCTCCGCGCCCTCGGGCAGCTCGCCCGCGGCGACGGCACGCAGATATGCTTCCCGGATGCACGCATCCACAGCGGCGCGTGCCTGTTCGATTCGATTGGCCATAATCAGTTACCCTCTATTCTATAATCTTTATTGTTCTCTGACGGTGATCTTAAGCTGGTTGCGGTTGGCGCAGGCGTGGTCAAAATCCACAACGTACAGCAGCTCCAGCACGCCGCCTCGCTCACCGAGCGTGGAGCGGTAGCGCTGCGTCTCCAGTCCGACCGTGCTCGTGCCGTACGGCGTCTGGTACAAAAACGTGTTGCGCGTGCCGGTGGCAAAGGCCATCCGGCTCGTGACGGTTCCGGTGCGCTTGAGCACGGCGTTTGACGGCGTAAAGGTGATGGTGGTGAGCGTGCCGGCCATGCCGGTCAGCTCGCTCTCAGGATAGGTGAGCATGCCGCAGCCGTCGACGCAGGTATATTCCCCGTCGGTCGAAAACTGCACCTGTTCGTCCGGCTCCTGCTCCAGAACATCCGCCTGAGCGCCCTCGATCGTGATAACGACCCGCATACGCCGCCTCCTTTGCATAATTGTGCGATTCTATTACTATATACTGTTTTGTCCAACTTCGCAACAGAAAAATGGTGTAGAATTTCCCGTCACCGTTTGCTATAATGGTAGCACAAGCGCATCCGCCGCCGACCGCTGCGGATGCCAGCCATTTTTCGGGGGCGCTGCTCCCGTCGGGAGGGATGACCGGATGAACATTGAGCTCACCGATAAGGAGTTCCGGCGGCTGCTGGATCTCGTCTATATCGGCAACTGGATCCTCAACTCCACGCGCGAAAAAGACCGGTTTGAGGATTACGATATTTTGCAGGAAAAGATCTTTGCGCTGTGCGCCAGAAACGGCATGAGCGCGCTCATCTCCCGCTGGCAGGGGCACATCTTCCCCTCGCAGGCCTACGAAAACGGCGGCATCCACGAGGCCATCGCCGACTATGAGGACGCCGTGTTTTTCGACATTCTGGCCGAGGAGCTCGCACGGCGCGATCTCGGCTGCCTCGACGGTGAGCCCGCCGATCTGACCGAGCTCAATGTGCGCATGGACGAATACATGGATGAGTTTGAAAAGTCGGGCGTCGAAAATCTGGTGATCGAGGCGTGAGCACGCGCACGATCGAGACGCCCATCGGCGCATTGACGCTCACCGCGTCGGCGGACGCCATCACAGCCGTCCGCTTCGGCGCGCAGGATGCGTGGGACGCTTCGGCGCTGCTTGACGCAGCCGAGGCGCAGCTGCGCGAATACTTCGCGCGCACGCGGCGCACGTTCGACCTGCCGCTCGATCCGCGCGGCACGGCGTTCGAGCTGCGCGTATGGGCGGCGCTGCGCACGATCCCCTACGGAGAGACGCGCAGCTACGGAGCGATCGCCGCCGCCATCGGCAGTCCGCGGGCTGCGCGTGCCGTCGGCATGGCAAACCACCGCAACCCGCTGCCGATCCTCATCCCCTGCCACCGCGTCATCGGCGCGGACGGATCGCTCACCGGCTATGCCGGCGGGATGGCAGCAAAGCGCCGTCTGCTGGTGCTGGAAGGGATCACACAATTCAAATAAGAGACCGATCGAAAACACGGCCGCCGAAAAAAATCCGGCGGCCGCGTTTTTTGCATAGATTTCGTGCATCGAGCCATACTGTGCGCAGGAGATGAGGACAATGCGCATGAGCAGCGAGGAATATGCGGCCTTTGTCGACTCGCTCTCGCCGCGCTCGCCCATCTGGGGCGATCTGCTGCGCGCGGGGCTGGTCGGCGGCGTGATCTGCACGCTCGGGCAGGCGCTGACAGACCTGTACACAGCCTGCGGCGCTGCGGCGGACACAGCATCGGCATGGTGCTCGATCACGCTGGTGTTTCTCGGCGCGCTGCTGACGGGGCTGGGCGTTTACGACGATCTGGCGCGCTTTGCCGGGGCGGGGTCGCTCGTACCGATCACGGGGTTTGCAAACGCCGTCGTATCCCCGGCGCTGGAATTTAAGACCGAGGGGCTCGTCACAGGCACGGCGGTGAAGGTCTTCACGATCGCAGGACCGGTGATCGTCTACGGCATCGGCGCAAGCGTGATCTACGGGCTGATCCTGGCCGTCTTTGGGCTGGCCTGATAAGGAGGAACGCAAGATGAAAGAAGACAAACGCGGCGGGCGCAAGCCCGCGCCGGTGCCGACCGGGCACGATCAGCGCGCGGCGGCGCGCGACCACAGCGTCCCGCACGGCAACCGGAAAAACGACGCCGTCCCGCCGAGCAAGGCGCACGCGCCGGACGGCATCTCCGGCTACTGGGAATAAGGACGCCCGCCTTGAATGGGAGCGTTTGCTTTTTCCTGCACATGGCGCAAACCGGAAGGCCGTCGATGATCGGCAGTCACTTCCAATTACCGCCCCAGCTTCCGTGGAAAACTTCTGGGCAGCGGGGGAGCTCGAGGGGGCGAAGCGCCCGCCTCGAATGGGATCGTTTGCTTTTGTCTATGCCCTGCATAGACAAAAGCGGCCGCTGAGTGATCAGCGGCCGCTTCGGTTTTCTATGGTATGGCTTACTTCTTGGCAAGACCCTTCTGACGGGCATACTCGGCAGCGCCCAGAGC
>ERZ773260.1298-NODE-1298-length-33134-cov-11.099066_pt1 | contig 33134 bp, 24 predicted proteins | sample MGYA00511387_ERZ773260 | MGnify/ENA primary metagenome ERZ773260 (study PRJEB29015, sample SAMEA2737745) | human gut metagenome | biome: human gut; feature: human-associated habitat; material: faeces | place: China | collected 2012 ...
AGCACCTCCTTGCCAAGGAGGGGGTCGCGAGTTCGAATCTCGTTTTCCGCTCCACCTTTTAAGGCGACATAGCCAAGCGGTAAGGCAGAGGTCTGCAAAACCTTTATCCCCAGTTCGATTCTGGGTGTCGCCTCCATTTTTTTTTCTTAAAAGGTGTTAAGTAGTTATGTCTGCCGCGGTGGCGGAACTGGCAGACGCAAGGGACTTAAAATCCCTCGGGTAGTGATACCCGTACCGGTTCGATTCCGGTCCGCGGCACCAAACAATGATATACGCTTATTATCATTTATAAATGATTTAAGTAAAGAAGGCTGATTGAATTCTTAGAGAGTCAATCAGTTTTTTTGTATTCTCAAGATGACTAAGGAGATTCCTATGACCATAGAAAATAAATTGGGCATTACTAATTCTGCGGAGCTGGCCAAGGAAGAAGAGCGACTCAGCAAAATGCAAGCTATAAAACTATTTGAGAGTGATGCTTTGGCGAATCTACCGGCCGGGAAATTTTCGACACTGGCTTTCATTCATGAGTATCTTTTTCGCGATATCTATAGCTTTGCGGGAGAGATTCGTGATGTGAATATTGCTAAGGGTAACTTTCGCTTTGCTCCCTTGATGTACCTGCGGGAGGCTCTGCAGCATTTGGACGCCATGCCCCAGGGCAGCTTCGACGAGATCGTGGAAAAGTATGTGGAGATGAATATTGCTCATCCTTTTCGCGAGGGTAATGGCCGCAGCATGCGTATTTGGCTGGATGATATGCTGAAAAAGGAGCTGGGGCAGTGCATTGACTGGTCCATTGTGGATAAAGAGGATTATCTTTTGGCTATGGAGCGGAGCCCCATTCGTGATATCGAAATCAAGCATGTGCTCGGCAAGGCTTTGACCAATAACATCGCTGACCGCCTCACCTACATGAAGGGCCTAGACGTAAGTTATCATATTGAAGGCTACAATGCTTATAAGGCCGAAGAGCTGTGAGGATGCAAAGTACAACTATATTACTTTGGTGATACAAATATATAAAGATAAAACAAGAGCTAGGAGACAGCGCGCTCCTAGCTCTTATTTTATTAGTAGCACAAAAGCAATTGCATCTATATCACTTTGGTGATATAATAACCATGAGGATAGAAAAGAGGGGGTAATTATGGATAAGCTTATAACTATCTATCATGGTTCTGAAAATATCATAGCAAAACCGGAGTATGGCAAAGGTCGCTTAAACAATGATTTCGGACAGGGTTTTTATTGCACCGCTAGCGAAGCTTTAGCCAAGGAATGGGCTGTGTCCTCCATGCGCAATGGCTTCGCCAATTGTTATACGCTAGATACAGAGTTTTTAAATGTTTTAAATCTTAATACTCCTCAATACACTATTCTTAATTGGATAGCAATATTGATAGAACATCGTCTTTTCACTGTTAAAACACCTGTGGCCAGAAGAGCTAAACAGTACTTAATTGATAATTTTACAGTAAACGTGAATGCATACGACTTAATCATCGGCTACAGAGCAGATGATTCCTACTTTGATTACGCAGAGTCATTTATCAATAATGGTATTTCGGTTCAGCAATTAGCAAGGGCTATGCGCTTAGGAAAATTAGGTGAGCAAATTGTCGTTAAATCTAGCTTTGCTTTTTCAAAATTGCAGTTTCAAGGCTATAGCGTAGCTGAAAGAGAGCGCTACTACCAATTGCGCAAGGATAGGGATGATGAAGCTAATAGATTGTATTGGGAACTACTGGAAGAAGAAAATGACGGTCTCTATATACAGGATATAATAAGAGGGGGCATAAAAAATGACGATGCGCGCATACCAAGAAATGTATCTGAGTAATGCCCAAGCTGTGTTAGGGGATGCTTTTGATTATGCCGTCAATGTTTGCCATTACTCTGGAGAAGATTTTATAAAAATGTTTGTTGTAAGCACCATTAGTACAAAAATCGCCAATGGCGAGCCCGCCTACACTAAAGGAAAAAGTGGCATAGAGGTGCTCATAGACATAGTATACGAAACTACCGGCAAATATATCCCAATAATACCTGAGGCAAGATTTTCTCGGTCTCCTGAATATTGGATTGGTTGGGCGATAGCTTATTATCAATGGTACTCCTGCAGAAAATTCGGGGAGATTTTTAGGGCAATTAGCTTTGCCGATTTAAAAAGCCTCTATCATACTTTACACGAAGCAGACATTAGCAAATTCGTGGATATAGTTGATGCGAAAATGAAGGAGTATTATCCAGAAACAAGGCTTAAAAGCTTTAGAAGTACGAATGGATTAAGCCAAAATGAGCTAGCTAGAGTTTCTGGTGTTAATTCTCGCTCCATCCAAATGTATGAACAGCGCCATAAGAATATCAATAAGGCTAGTGCAGAGACAGTTTGGCGGTTGGCTAAGGCCTTGAATTGTGGTATGGAGGATTTGCTTGAGGTTTAAAAGTTGTTTTTTAAAGGTCCGTGTCAAGAATAAAGCCTTTTAACAGGTATTCTTTCAATGTGCTATTGGCCCATAACCATATTAGTAATTTTGTCTGCATCTAGGATAATATCAATGTTTTTGTCAGTAACAATAACTTTGATTAAGAATAATTCGACTAACAATTTTTTGGCGGAGTTAGTATCAAGTGAGCATATTTTAGATTCAAAAAGTTTAAAGGCTTTAATTATGGCCTCGTCAGTTAGCACCTTAAGGTTCTTTTTATCTTTAAGATTGTCAATCTGGGCTTTTAATTTTTCGACTTCTGCATTGACAGCAGAAATCCTACCTAAAGTGTAGTCATCGTTTATGCCTTGTTCGACAAGACAATACAAATTATTTCTGCGTTTGATCGCGCCGGCCATTTGAGAAGTTTTGGAATGAATTTCATCCTCAACATCATCCTTGAGTGTAGCGTATTGTTGGCGCATTTTATCTGCAATCCGCAACAATGCTTCAGAATTGAGAAAAGTGTGCTTGATTTTATTGATTACAGCTGTATCTACAATTTCAGTATTAATCTGCTTCTGCGTGCATTTGTGGGCAGGGGTTCTATCTTTGTCCAAGCAACCATAGTAACTATACGATTTTTTGCGGGGAGTGTTTGTGTGCCCTCCCATGGCACTCCCACAATGCCCACAAAAAATTTTGCCCGTTAAAAGATACTGGCGTTTCCCATTATATATTCCAGGTCTGGACTTGTTTTGTCGCCTGCGGGCTTGTGCTGCCTCGTATAACTCCTTGCTGATTATTGCAGGGATGGCGTTGTCTATAGTAATGTAATCTTCGGGGAAAGATTTAGCATGCATATTGCGGCCCTTACCATTTTTTGCTCGAGGGTGTTTATTGTAGGCATAGATTCCGCAATATTTTTCATTTCCAATAATATCAAAAAGTGAATTCTTGCCAAAATCTCCGCCCGTTTTCGTTTTGAATCCAAGCTCATGTAGTCTTTCTGCTATTTTTTTGTAGCCTATTCCGTCAATATACAGCTTAAAGATAAGCTTGACGATTTCTGCCTCCTTGGTATTAATGACATAACGTTGGTTTTGATCTATATCATACCCTAACGGAGGGACACCGCCATTAAACAAGGCTTGGTGGGCATTTTCATTGAGGCCTTTTTTTGTTTCTTTTGAGAGATTACGGGAATAGTATGCTGCAATTCCGACAAGCATTCCCTCCATCATCTGCCCTTCAGGCGAGCTGTCGATGTTTTGCACCGCATACTCATAGCGTACATCATGTTTGTCGAGTATATCTTTTGTTAAATAATAATCAAGCTCGTTCCTAGCATTGCGATCTATCTTATGAAAGATGATAACATCAAATAAATCCTCGTTAACGTCCGCTAGCATTTGCTTATAGGCATCACGTCCAGCAAGTTTGGTTCCGCTTTTTGCTTCATCTTTGTAGATATGAGTGACAAAATAGCCTTTGCGCTTACAGTATTCTCTGCAGGCCCGCACCTGTGCGTCAATGGATTCCTCGCGCTGATGGTCGCTACTGTAACGCGCGTAGATTACCGCTCGTTGCATCACGCGGCCTCCTCGTCGTTGATGGGGGGTTCAGACTCTAAAAGAAGCTTTAGTAAATATTTTGCTATTATTTCGTATTTTTCTTCCATCTTTTCACCTCTAAATATTAATAAAAATACATTATATACAGTTAAAACTCGGTTAATTGGTAATGATCTTGATCCCAATATTGAGTTACCCGGCCCTTGTACTCACTTGTAAGTTCGGTAAAATTTTTGATAGCGAGTGGTTTGTAAATTTTGTTTAATGACTCGCTCATCGTTATTAGCCGTTGCTTTTTTATTTGTTCAAGGTAGACTTTTATGTCTTTTTTTGAAATGTGCTTGATTTCAAGGGGTTTGGCTGCATAATTTGCTTTGGTAATGATGGCTTCTTTGTTTTCCAACATTCTTAGGTGTACATAAGGGGTGTAAGGGAGCTTGGCAGTCCTCTTGAAGATTTCAGTCCAGTATTCAACTTTTAAGTGTTCTTCAACTACTTCTTTAAAAAATATTATTACATGCATATGGTTATGCGTATTCATTTCGTTGTCTTCATCCTGATTAGTATATTTAGGGTGTATATAATACACATAACCAATTATATTGGGCTTAATAGCTTTGCGCTTAACAATTTTACTCCATGCAGTTTTGAGAGTTTTAATGTCTTTTCTGATATGATCGACACTTTCATTGCGTAGGGTAAGTTCCAGGGATATCGTGATTAAGTTTGAGTTGTCGCGGGTAAGAGTATCGACTATCGTACTCATTTTATGACTGTGCTGAGAGCGTTGCATATCCCCGCAGATAGGGCAATAACGTTTTTGACACATCCGGATGTCACTTACCTTTTTGAAGTCCTCAAAAAGGGCATAAGTAATGCATGAAGAACAGTTTTTTAAGGAGAAAGCTTCTTTTTTCAGTCCCATATGGCTGAGATGTTCTGCAAGTATATTGCACTGCCTCTTTTTGTAATTTGCAATTTCGTCAATTGTGATTTTCGTAGTCATTTGTGCCTCCGTATTATTATTTTTGATTAATAATAATCTTTGGCAAGTTAAGAACTCGTTAAGTAAACTGTGCTTTTAGAGCGTTTTTTCAGCAATAAAACGAGAGTTTACAAATATATCACAATTTAGCATTAGATGGCAGGGTTATTTTTTTGTATATATCCCTCATTTTACGATTATTCCATGGCACGTAGGGATGAATATTACCAAAAACGATACAGGAAGCTTTAGCATTTTTTTACCCTCCGTCTGTACCGCCCAAGCGTGGCTCTACTGATGCCTGTCATTGTTTCAACTTCTTTATATGAGTGTTTTGAAAGAAGCTCAATTGCCAACTTAATTTTTTCTTGCCGTATGGGAGGTCGACCCTCGCGGTAACCGGCCTTGGTCCTTGCTACTTCTTTGCCTGCTTGTGTTCTTTCAATAATCATGCTGCGTTCTAACTCCGCTACGGCAAGTAGGGTAGTGATGAAGAAGTTGCCCATGGAAGTGTTCTCCAATAAGCCGATATTGAGCACGTGGACTTTTACTCCTTTTTTAAACAGAGCGCGGATAAGCTCAATTCCTTCTGTAACGTTGCGTGCAAGCCTATCGAGTTTGGTCACCATCAGCGTATCGCCAAATTTCAGTGAATCAATCAAAGCTTGCAGTTTAGGCCTGCTGGTAGTTTTGCCTGTAAATTGTTCAGCAGTGATGCTTGTAGCACCATTGGCCGTTAAAGTCGTGGTCTGCTCTTCTAAAGAATTACCATGTAGTTGTTTTTTGCTAGATACACGGGCATAGCCATAGATCATTTTGTGATTGTCTCCTCGTAAATTTAAATTGTTTTGTTCATAAGTTTTGAGCACGTCGTACCCCGCATAATATCGTTGTGCGACTAGCGTGCTCATTAGTCTTGAGTTTTGACTTTTTCGGTATGCCCATGCATTAGCTCGTGGCAGGTTTTGTGAACCATTACCAGATTGGACAGGCAAGCTTCCGATTTTTCTGGGTATTTAAAAAAGCAAACTTTACAATTTGGCACTTTTGCTTGGATAGAGTTGTCTTGGGGCGAGTAAATATGGATTAGAGGTTCAGTGAAGGTGCAGTAATTATCGTAACTGGTGTGGTGGACAGCTGCACCGACGTATACATTTAGTAGCCTCTTACCGCAGAAGGGGCAGAGGCCATGTTGACGGTGAAAAAGAGTGTTGCGTAGAAAGTCGTTCCGTGTAGCTTTCATGTTGGACTTAAACCCCTCCAGCTTACCGTTAGCCGTATATATGGCTTTTGCTTCGCTATAGTTAATAATGGGTATAGTTGGCTTTGTGATTCTAAATAAGTTTGTCATTATTTTTTGCTCCTTTTTATAAAAAATTGAAATTTATTAACACGTAAAACGAGCCGCTGAAATGTAGACAGCGGCTCGTTTTGCGTGATCTTTTTATTTTTTCCTTCCTATGTTTATTAAATATATGGATAACTCGGCGTTTTTTTTTGTTGACGAGAGAGTTGACGTATCAGTAAAGCCGGAGTAAGGCGTGAGGGATTACTCCGGCTGCAATTGTTTCCCTTCTCGATGAAGGCAAAAAGTATTGCCGTGGGCATACATAGAGTTAATAATGCTTAAGGTTGTATTCTGCTCTTCCCATAGGATGGCATGTTTTTTGTCCTCACAGTCTGTTTGCCGTTTTCCAGAGAAAAACCAGATCCTATTTTTTTATGGATCTAAGTGCCTGTAAATTTCTAAAGCCCAAGCAGTTACTTTGGAAGGAACAGCTGGCTTTAGAAATCTCAACGTTCTTTAGATTGTCTTTGAACTGCTTTCTTGTGTTCTTCGTTTTTGATGTTTTTATTTTGTATTTGTCCTTTTCGTTTTTTAAATTCTTCAGGTATAAGATTTTTAATTTGATTAATTATCTCGATAGCTTTTTGAGGTTCTTTGATGTTAATCTCCTGGATAAGTTTTAGAATTTTAGGTTCAGGGATTTGTTCATTTGTATTGCTGATGTTACTCTTAAGCTCCTGAGTTTCTTTTTTCAGTAGCCTAAAAATTTTGGCTTCTTCGTATTTTTTGGTTGCTTTTTCTCTGGCATTTGTCATTGATTTTTTTAGTCTGGCTAAAAAATAATCGTAGCGTTTTTTAGCAACCGGTTTGTTTTTGATACTTAGTATTTGGTCTTCGAGGTATTTGATTTGTTCCTGTGTTGATCTGATAAGGAGGTTGAGTCTGTGTTCTTCGTTGGGCGTCAATCTGTTTTCATTCTTCAGATGTTTCTTTTTTGAGATATAGGATTCAAGATTGTTTTTTGCCTTTTTAAGTTTCTTGACACGTCCTCTGGTGACAAAGTTCATTGCCATGAAGCTCCGAATTTCTTTGTTGGCGTAAATGTTGTTGTAAAGATTTACGTAGGCAGTATTATTGTTGATTCGGATATTGGATTTTGTTTCGATGTCGTTTATAACTTTTATGAGGTCTGTACCTGTAATAAATTCTTCGGTTTCTATCAGTGCAGCTTTTGCAGCTTTTTTAAGTTTGTTGGCTTTGTATTTTGATTTCTTGAACTGATATTCCAAACGGTTTAATAGTTCTTCTGCAGTGTTTATATCAAAGTCTATTACCCGCTTGAAGATATCCCAATGTTCATTATTGAGCTGGATGGGGATAGGCTTGGAGTGATCAATCGCAGTTGACTCTTCGAATATTTTCTGCATTTTGCGCCAGTGGTTTTGTTCGATGTGCCTGAAGGGTTTGCGATCTAGAAGCTTTGCTTTGTCTAAATCGTTTTCCGAAATTGCTTCAGCTTTTTGTTCTTCTAAAGTTTTTCCGGATATTCTGATATCGATTCCGGCTTTTGCATAACCTTCGTTAATCGCATCTGCAATCTGTTCTCTTATTTGGTTCATGAGCGGGTTTTTTCGATGACCAACATTTAAAGATATATCTTTTAAGTAGCCGCCTTTTTCAGGATTTTTTTGGTTATATCTTCTAAAGTAGAGTTCTTTAGGTTTCTCACTGATGTTAGGATCCTGAATTCGATCGCTGAACATCAGATGCATGTGAATGTTTTCATCGTTAGTAGTAAAAGCTGGTTTACTGTGGATTGCCCAGGTTCCCGCTTTGGTGTTACCGACAATTTTTTTGACAATGTTTCGGGCAATGTCGATGTTTTCTTCGTGACTTAGTTCACATGGCAGGGCTATAATCATTTGTCTGAAAACTATTCCGTTGTTCCTTTCATATTTGTCAGTAGCTTCAAAAAATTCTCTGCTGTTTCCAGCCCAGGAGGGCAGATTGAAGTCTTCGGACGCTACAAGTTCCTGCCTGATTTTTTTGCTTGAGAAAGATTTTTCTCTAGCAATATAGTCTCTCCTTTTAGCTCCTTGGCCTTTGTAGCCATTTGACATCCGTACAAAATATGTTGCCAATTTTCTCTTGACATCCTTTCTACTGGATTAAAGATATAAGTTTTATCTTCTCTAAAATTATAAAACAATAACCGTAATAAATAGTTAACAATGTGGAATGTCTTTGTGAGTGGAGAAAATTTTTTGGCTAAAATTTAAAAGGAGTTCAAAGAAACTATTAATTGGGCAGATGGTGGTGTTTTTTGAGGTTTTTGGAAACTTCGGGATTGGTACTTTAGGGATTTTTTGTTAATTAAATTTTTCCACCGCCTGTCGCTGGGGTGGAGAAGATGGACAGGTTCTGACGCACCCATGATGTATACTCATGGTAGTGGTTGGTTAAAAAATGGGTAAAAGAATGGCTTACAAAAAGCAAATGGGTGTAGTTTGAAAAGAGGTAAAGAGAACCTGAAGGAGAAGTTGAATAAGATTTATGAAACACTTGAAGCTGAGCAGGCAGTGCAGCTGGATAATGAGATTTTGAGAAAAATAAATTATGAAGATATTGATTTTGTGGAGTATGCTGAGGCGGGTACTTGCGGGACGCCGGGTGCGATGGCTATTTACATGAGGAAGGATGAGAAGCCTGTGTGCTATGTGGGCAACTACCTTTACAACAACTGTATTGACGAGAAGCTGCTGCGGAAGGCCTTGAAAGGAGTGCTCAAGTCCATGCTGTATGGCAATTTGACCAAGGGCAGCTTTAAGCGATATTACTTAGGGATGGGCAACTACTGGTATGCCAATAGGAGGTATTCGGATGCCCTTGTACAGATTGAAAAGCTGATGAGCGAGGATGAGATGTTTGGTTATAGGAGAGCCATTGCTTGCTTGTTGATGGGGCAGGCGTGAGGGAATGTAAGATTTTGTAGAGCGGTTGTTTCCACATGAGCGCTTCTGTACAGTGTAAAATATGATTGTTACAATCACGTTTCGCACTGAGCTGGAGTGTTTTTTTACGTTAAAAATCTATAAATTTTTTCTCTACCACGCCTCCGGGCGGAGATGCTGACCACCCGTATGTCCATCTGATTTGATAAAATGGTAAACGTGGACTAATATGGTCACAAGCGCCTCTCCTTGCCCTCAGCACCCGCAATCACTTTGTGAAGAAATACCCTAGACGACTATAAACGTTGCTCAGAAGCGAAATTTGGGCGTGGGGGAGGGGTGAGGAGAGTGAATGCAATATCAATTATAATATAATGTATGAACTTAGTGTGCTAATGAGGATTTGAAGATATCTTCATCGATTTGGTCATTTGCTTAGATAATACATGCATTGCTTTGTATTGCTTTTTAAAGCGAATCCTGTTATATTTATAGTAGTATTTGACTGGGGGCGATAGAATGGTACGACCAAAAAAAGAATACAAGGCCTTTTCTCTTCGTATGGATAAGGATGTTTATGATAAGCTCTGTGATTTTTGTGAGAAAACGGGCCAAATGAAAACTGTAGCAGTGGAAAGGGCCTTGTTAATGTATATGGAATCTTACGAACAGAACATGCGTGAGATATTTGGTGGAAGAAAGGATGCTAGAAAATGAAAAACTATGCTTTGAGATTGATTGCCGCAGAAAATAACAAAGTAGAGGAACAATTTTTCTCTACGGAGGAAGAAGCATTAAAAGAATATGCCAAGCTGCGCGAGCGCAACAGTGGTGCTTATAGCCTAGTGGCACTGTTGGACTGTCAAAGCAACACCGTACAGCATTTACTAGAGTTTGAGGATGGTAAGCTGCGGATTGATTTGGCTGATGGAGATGTGGTGCGCTTGAGAGAAGGATACTATGAAAAGGGCGAAGAGAAATACCTGTATAAGGTTTCCGATATTAACGAGAACACTGGCAGGTGCTTGATTTTGTGCATCAATAGCGGTGCTGCTATTCCAGCTGCTGAGAGTGTGGATGTTAGGATGGTAGAAGTGGACGAAGGCACATCTAAAGAATCATTGTGATAGAGTAGGGGGAGTTTTTATTTATGTCCCTTTGCAGGATAATTTTGCTAATTATAGAATTTTACTGTAGTAACCTGCTAACACTTGCTTAGTATGGTTAAAAAATCTTTTATATATATGATTTTGATGGAGGTAAGGCCATGGAAAACTATATTGAAATCTTGGATAAGTTGCTCGTATCCAAAAAAAATAGAGGCGGGAAGATTAATAAAAAGGACGGAGAATTATATTCTGAAGCATGGACCAGCTTGATAAAAAATGAGGGTGGGTTTTCAGAACTTGCGGAAAAATATTTTTATGATGGATTTGTTTATACTGGATCCAAACCCTTGGTTAAATGGATATTAGGAGAAAAAGATAAGTTTAAGGCTTTAACGGACTTTTTGAGTGGGTCTAAGTTCGGGAGGGATGCTAATATTACATTTAGGGCACTTGTAAGTATTCTAGCTAATCTATTGTCTTCGGATGTAATCGATAATACTCTTTTGTGCCCAATAATCAAGTTAATGCCATCACAAAGCAAGAATAAAGATAAGAAGACACTTGGTGATGCACATAGAATATTCTTAAAAAATTTTGTAAATACGGTGAAGTTTCCTGTAAACAGTCCTGATTTAAAAGCATTAGGACTAAATCGTGGTTATATTATGGATTTTATTTCGTTGATAGATGAATTGATATGTAAAGTAAAATCTATGGATTTAACCGAAAAGCAAATAATGGTAATTGAAAAAACTATTAAATGGATTCACCCTGAATCTATACCTTCTAGAAAGATAGATGATAGTACTTTAGTTAATGAAAATAAGAAACAAGAACAGTTTTCTGGTATTAAAAAAGTTGATGAAGAGCAAGAAAATAGTGGACGTATTGCCGATGGTCCAGTCGACTTATTTCAGAAGCTTGATGATCTTTTGAAACAGTCTAGTGTAGTAAATAATGCGCTCAAAGTTTTAAATGCTAATGAAAAAAAGAGTGCATCAGAAGAAATAGCAAAATTAAAACAGGAAATAGAAGCATTAAAGCAGCAGAATGATTTGTTGATAAAGACAAACGTAAATCTTAAATCTAGTATTGCCGATAATGAAAAAGTAATAAGTTCTTTAAACTATGATATAGGTATGCTGAATAAAGATATTTTGAAATTAAAGGAAGTTATCGTTGCTAAAGATAGTGAAATCAGCGAACGGAATAGCATGATGGATGCTCTTATTCGTGATAGAAATAAACAGCAAGATGAGCAGATTAACCGCATTGCATCAAGTCTTAAAATTGATTACAAAGATTTTAAAGATGCAGAAAAGCTTGCGATGGACACTGACCTTGGTGAGAATATGAGGGAGCAGTTAAAAAATGTTTTTGCTATTCTCATTAAAGCAGGTATTGTTTTAGAGTGAGGTGAATGATATGGGAAAGGGTTTAAGTAATTATTTTGGTATAGATTTTGGAACAACCAGCAGTGCAGTTGTAGGATACATGGTTATGGATCATAAGCCGGAAAAATTCCTTTATGGTGATCAAGAAGGACGCCCTGTTCCGTCAGTTATTGCAATTGATAAGACTAATGGACAAGTATTTACTGGTAGAGACGCATGGGATAAGAAAATGGAACTTAGCGAGTCATGTGAATACATATCATCTGTGAAAACTATTCTTGATGAAGATATTGTATATAATATTGCAGGTAAAGAATGGACTCCTATTGATATTGCAGCCGAGTTGTTTAAGTCATTAAGCAATAATGTAAAGGAACGTACTGGCATTGCCTTGAGTTCTGCTACGGTGGCCATTCCAGTTGGATTTAGTTCAGAAAAAAGGAGAAAGTTAAGATTAGCTGCAAAAAGAGCTGGGCTCGATATTAGTTCTTTCATAACAGAGCCAACAGCAGCTTTTTTTGCTAATTATGAAGAATTGAAAAGCTCATCTATAGTAGCAGTATTTGACTGGGGAGGAGGTACTCTTGATGTCTCTGTATTACAGAATTCAAAGGGTAAAATCTCGGAACTAGCTACAGCTGGCACTAATATTGCCGGTGATTATATTGATTTGAAAATTGCGCAAAGAATACATGCTAAAATTGCTCGCAAAAAAGGGAAAGAAATAGCTTTTGCTGATATGCCTGCAAGTGCTCAAGACATGATGCTTGTTAGAGCGGAGAGAGCAAAGAGAGCTCTTTGTGATGACGATACTGCAACTATTTCAATTAATTCATACGGTTCTTTTGGTGCATGCAGAGAAATACTTGAATACGATTGGTTTGCTGATATAGTAGAACCAGAGGTAAATATGGCTATGGATTGTCTTAAAAAGGCCATAGATCAATCTGGTGTAGGTGTGGCTAATATTGATCGCATTGTGCTTGTAGGAGGGAGTAGCAACCTAAAACCATTAATTGACAGGATGGATAAGGAATACGGAGAAAAGCTATATTTTCCTGAAGAGACAATGTGGAATGTAGGAGAGGGAGCAGCTCGATTAAACATGACACCTGGATACTATTATTCTAATCAGTCGATAGGGATTGTGTTAAGTGATAATAGCTATTTTGAATTGTTGGGGAAAGATACTCCTCTAGATAAATGGAGTAAAGAATGCCACTTTGGCATAGTTGATAGCAATAAGGAAGCTAGATTTGTGTTTGGTGGTAGTGCTGATATTGAAGAGTCACCTGAAAGATTCAAAGTATTGAATATACCAGCGTACAGGTTTTTACAGGAACAAATAGTGTTAAACGCATCTGTAGATAAAGATATGGTTTTTCATGTTGTCGCTGGAAGTACGATGAGAACAATTGATTATAATAGAGTATGGGATTATTTCCAGCTGAAATGTTACTATAAATTGCCTGAATAGTGGGGGTAATTGTTATGAATGAGAGTAAAGCTTGTAGTACTGTAACTTTTAAAAGTAATCTGCAATCAGTTGTTGGCTCAATTAGCGAAGACAAGCATTTTTTAGCATCCATACATGATCCTTTTGCTCTTGATACTATGCATCAATTAGGGTTCGAAATGATTACTTCCATTCAGCAACAGGAGTACCAAGATGCGGCATTGCATTGTTCCTTCGCTTATAAGGATGATTACCCATGGGGGACAGTCATTGACTTTCAGGGGAAGGAAAGAGTGGTTTGCAGATGCATTAATGTAAGTTGTACTCGATTTTCTAAATGTCGTCCAGATTTTAATGCTGAAGAGCTTAAGATACTGGAAGAAAACAGTGTTTTAAAAGAAAAGCAGTCTCCATCCATCATAATTGAGGATAATACTGAAAACGCTGGTGACTCAGTTGCTGTAAAAAAAGTTTTAAACCAGCCAGCTAACTTAACTGTTAATCAAACTATAGAAGCAATGGATGAATCTGCAAATAAGACCTCTGTTCCGAGTGGGGGAAATGAGAATAATAGTGATAGGTTACAGGTTTCAGGGATTCAAGAACCTGTTCGTTCTTTTGCTAGCTTTAAAGATGCGGAACAAAAAGATATTATTCACCTTGCTCCGGAAGAACGTACCATCGTTAATGCAGGACCTGGCACCGGGAAGACTTGGACTTTGATAGAAAAAATAAAATTTATGCTAACCGAAAAGGGCGTAGAACCGGAAAAAATTCTGGTACTTTGTTTTTCAAGAGCAGCGGTTGAAGTAGTAAGAACAAGATTAGAGGATGCAGCAAGTAAAGGCGAGTTACCATTGGACTGGCATGAGATAGACATTCGTACATTTGACTCATTTGCAACATATCTATTAGCATGGTTATATGAGGAAAAGCCAGAGTTATTACCAAGTGGGTTTAGGCTGGAAAACTCGGGTTACGATGATAGGATTGTAGCAGCGACCAAAGCGATTACACAGTTCACTGATATGTTGATTGAATACAGCCATTTAATAATTGATGAAGTGCAGGATCTGGTAGGAGTACGTGCGCAGATGGTACTTGCAATACTTAATAATCTGCCTGAGACATGTGGATTTACCTTATTGGGGGATTCATGTCAATCACTTTACGATTATCTTGCTGTGAATGATAGTAGTATCATGGACTCGAGAAGCTTTTATAAAACGCTATTTGCAACATATAACAATGCTAATTATTTTACTTTAACACATAATTATAGGCAAGGTGATGAATTAGGGAAATTCACGATTCCTTATAGAGGAGCAATACTTCAGGGTAATGCAGATGATAGAATTCGTGAAGCTAAGAATATCATATCAACACTAAATATATCTAATTTGGATTTAAAGAATATAGATTTTAGTAGTCTAGATAAACTGACCAAGAGAGGAACAGTAGGCATTTTAACCAGAACAAATGGACAGGCGTTGCAAATATCATCATGGTTTAGGTCACAGGGAATAACACATGTAATTGAGAAACCTTTGAGCTCTCAGGAACTGGCTCCTTGGATAGCTAGGGTTTTATTCCGTTGTCAAACTGATATCATAAATAGGAATGAATTTGTTTCTATCTTTACTGATATTTATTCCGATGCTGGGGATGTGGCAGATAACTATTGGAACGCTTTAATTAGTACTCAAGCAGATCAGTTTAAGAGATACTATGACATTGAGGATATTTTGAAAGGGTTATTACAAAATGCGAAAAATCCTATTTTGTTTAAAGAACCTGACAAGGCAGAATCTAATATAACTATAAGCAATATACACCGTGCTAAGGGAAGAGAGTTTGATTCAGTATTATTATTAGATGAAATATTGGAAGAAATGGCGAAAGAGGATAATGATGATATTCTTGAGCATAAAGTATGCTATGTAGCCCTTACAAGAGCAAAGAAGAAGGTCGAAACTATAAAACTAAAATCCAAATTCATCTACATTTCAAAAGATGAGAATAGAAGATGCTTTATGAGTAATGGAAGACCAGGCCATTACTATCTTTCTCATTTTGAAATTGGTGATGCAGCAGATATTGATAAAAGGACATTTGCTGTTGATAAGAATGTACAAGAAAAAATTTTAGCACTTAAACCTGATACTAGATTAAAGTTTTTACGTTGTCCAGAAAGTACAAGGCCTTACGTTGTTTATAGAATTGTGCCTGAAGACGAAGAGAAGACGGTACTTGGTTATACCACACCTGCATTCGCACGTGCAATCGAAAAAGCTGTACAAAGAATATATAAGAACAACCGCACTGTATCTTATAACTACTATCCCGAAATCTTTGAAGATATTTATTTTAATGGACTAACAACGTGCATATCTTCATCATGTACTGGTATTGATGATGTAAATATTATAGGTGGTATGGCCATGTGGTATGGCATGGATTTAAGTGGATTTGCACATCGTCAATCTACTCGTTACTAACATATGGGAGGTTACTATGTCAGATTATTCTAAGTTTTATGAGGCCAGAAGTATTATAACTAAAATACTTCAAGATGACTTAATTGGTCCAGTTAATGGTAATGAAATACTTACAGAACTGCCAACACAGTATTATATAATGGGTAAATTATATCCTCAAGGATCAGATGGAGAAGTTATTGACCTAGTTAGAAATCCATTGTTAGAGAATGCGATTGAAACATATGATGCCTCAATATCATTGAGTAATCAAAAGAACCCGTCATCTATGGGGCTGACGTGCACTCTCAAAGAGGGTGTACAAGATATTGTAGTATGCAGTTCGTATGCGTTTTATACCCTTATGGATTGTGAAGAAGCGGAAAAATTAGGTATTGATATTTTAAAATGGAAGGATGCAAAGAAAAAACCTAAAGATATATGGGTGAGAAAAGAGTATAATTTTGAGACACCGATACATTTAGGAAGTGAAAAGGTTGCAATGCCAGTTACATTAGAATGTAATATGCAATTGCAAATATATACTCATAGTATATTGAACAGTGGAGAACGTGTTATAACTGTAGCATTCGTAAATACAAATCAAGCTAATGATGACCCTGTTGATAGAGCAAGATTATGTGCATTCCAAACTCAGATAAAAATTAAGGGAATTGAAAATAACCCTATATTTACAAATGCTAATAGGCAAGAACAATTCACTAATGATGAAGAGCTTAAAGAATTAGAATTGCTTTATTCTGATGTAAATTGCTTCGGGCAAGGGCATGGCTGTGCTGTAGTCTGGGATCTTGAGTCCCCTGAACCATTATGGATAGGTTCATCGTGGCTACCATCATATAATTTACATCAAATGATGGCAGCTCAAATTCAGAATAAGCAAGTGCTTTCTATGAGTTTTTTGGCTAAAGCAATGCCATCTGTTGTTATAAGGTCTCTAAAAGATTTCATATCAGATTACAAAAAATGGATTGAAGATCAATCAGATTTATTAAAAAACCTAGATACTAGATATCATGATAGTGCAGTGAAAAATATTGATAGATGTTGTGAAGCTTATAAAAGAATGGAGCATTCTATTAGTTTATTAGAGGAAAGTCAAAAGAATAATAATGATGCTATAAAGGCGTTTCAGTTGGCTAATGAGGCAATGCTCTTGCAACGAAGACAAACACTTATGAAGGCAGGAAAAGCTTATGAAGAAGATTCTATTTTATGGTATCCTTTCCAGTTGGCTTTTATATTGCATGAATTGTCATCATTCATTGATCTTCATAGTGTAGAGAGAAAAACTGTTGACTTGTTATGGTTTCCAACAGGTGGTGGTAAAACAGAAGCATATTTAGGGATTACGGCATTCGTTATCTTCTTGAGAAGAATTAGAAAAAGTACCGATGATGGCGTAACGGTTATTATGAGATATACCTTACGCCTTCTGACGCTTCAGCAGTTTGAGCGAGCCAGCATGCTTATATTCGCATGCGAATTGCTTAGACAGAGGTATCATTTAGGTGGTACAGAAATCACTATAGGATTGTGGGTAGGAGGTAAATTAACTCCTAATAATCTTGCAGATGCTAGATCAAGTATCAATAAACAACAACGTGGAGCTAGCGTTGGAGATGACTCAAACCCATGCCAAATACAAATTTGCCCGTGGTGTGGCCAACGTCTAACGCCTAATGAATATACAGTAAGAAATAGCGATAAACGTATGATCATAAACTGTAGTAATAGTGAATGTGACTTTTTTAACAACCCAAACGGTTTACCACTACATATTATAGATGAGGCAATATATGAACATTTGCCTACTTTTATCGTTGCTACAGTTGATAAATTTGCTCAAATCCCATTGAGCGACAAACCAGCAAGATTATTTGGTATCTCAAGCTCTAAGAATCCACCTGATATGATTATTCAAGATGAACTTCACTTGATATCTGGACCACTTGGCACGATGACGGGTATATATGAGGCTGCAATTACAAAATTGTGTGAAAAAAATGGTATTGGTGCGAAGATAATTGCTTCGACTGCAACAATTAGAAATGCGAAGAACCAAATTTTGGCCTTATATGGTAAGAAACATACTCAATTTCCACCACAGGGATTGTCGGCAAAAGATTCTTATTTCGCTGTTCAATCAACACCAAGTGAACGCCCAGCAAGAGAATATTTTGGTGTAATGGGAATTGGTACGACTGCGACAACAACATTGATTCGTGTAAACGCAGCACTGCTATTTGCATCAAGATACCTTATGGGATTAGGCTATGAGGATAAAGTAGTAGATAATTTCTGGACAATAACTGGTTATTTTAACAGCTTAAGAGAATTGGGAGGAGCTAGTACACAGCTTCTAGATGACGTTCAGAGTAGATTTAGTTATTTAGCTAATACGAAGTTTGTAAATCTAATGCCTAGAGTAGATGCTGATAAACCTTATGATCATATAGTGGAATTAACAAGTCGTATGAGTAATACGGAGATAACGAAAATTATCCAGGATAAACTCAAACGAGGATATCACAATGGGCAACATCTGGATGTTTTAGATTATGTGCTTGCTTCTAATATGATTTCTGTTGGTGTGGATGTTGGTAGACTTGGTGCTATGGTAGTGGCTGGTCAACCTAAAACGAATGCCGAATATATTCAAGCTACAAGTCGTGTTGGACGCGATAATCCTGGCTTGGTTGTGACATTATACAATTCTACTCGGTCAAGAGATCGTTCACATTATGAACAATTCTTAAAGTATCATTCTGCAATGTATAGATTTGTGGAAGCAACTAGTTTAACCCCGTTTGCAGATCGTGCTAGGGATAGAGGCTTACATGCGCTTTATGTTTCTTTATGTAGGTATCTTGTTCCAGAACTTCTGGAAAATAAGAATGCCGCTAACTATGATCCACAAAGCCAGAGTGTGAAGCGTATTGAAGAAATCATATTAGATTATGTGGATAAAGTTGATCCAAATGAATATGATGCAGTAAAAAGTGAACTTCAGGATATCAAAGACGAGTGGGATATTTCTGCAACAGGAAGCTTGGTATATACCAGTCATAAAAATGAGAAGAAGCTGCTTAAAGGAGATACTGAAAATAGTAGGTTTAGAACTATGAGTAGTATGCGTAGTGTTGACGTGCAGGCTGGTATTTATTTGCTAGGGAGGTAAAAAATGGTTTTGCATTTCGGGAAAAAAGATGATTCGAATAAAAAAAAGGTAGTAGGACAACTTCGTCGTACTCAGCTGGTTACTACCTTTGGCTGTGGTGCAATTGTAGATATGCCGGATTATTCTGTAATAATTGCTGGATCTAATTATTGGACACATGGGCCAGTACTTCATGAGCCAAACCTTGAAAAACTTCTCAAGGTTTCTCATTTCAAGCAACCATATGCAACCGAATCTACAGATAATACAATATACCCTGACATACCAGCATTTAGGTTTCCGATCATGCATTTTTGTCCAGGGTGTGGAGATTTGATGCCATATTGGGGGTTTAAAGATGGTAGAAAATGTCATAAACCTGAATGCAAAGATAAAAAAATAGTACCTTCTCGTTTCATTGCTGCTTGTGTTAATGGGCATTTGGAAGATTTTCCTTATAGATGGTGGGTACACAATGGAGATTTCTCGGAATGCCCTGCTGACGCAAGAGAAGATAGTTTAAAAATATCATTTTCAAGTGAAACAGGTGGCCTCGAAGGTATAGTTGTTACATGTACGAAATGTAATAAGTCTAGAAGCATGGCCGGTAGCATGAGTAAAGATGCATTAAAGGGATATCATTGTCAAGGGAAACGTCCCTGGTTAGGATTAAAAGCAGATTACAATGATCCGCAAGATTGCAAAGCTCTACTCAGAGGTCTTCAGAGAGGGGCATCCAATGTTTATTTTGCTCAGACTGCCAGCGCGTTGACCATTCCACCATGGAGCAGTAGGTTATATCAGGAGATTGAGCTAAAGTGGAATAATGTGTTAGCAGTATTAGGTAGTAACCCTACAGAGGAGACATTTAGAATCGCTCTTCAAGGCATTTTTACTGAACTTATACAGTTAGGCACATATAGCATAGATGATATCTTACATGCTATAAAGCAACGACAAAATGAAGGTGCAGAAGAAGAGTATACTAAACAGGATCTGTATGAAGATGAGTATCAAGTTTTTTGCCTTCGCGATTATGAGCATCCTGATGATTATCAATTTCGTATTGAAAGTACAGATGTACCCAGTGTCTTGGCTGACTACATAGATGATGTAATTATGGTTAAGCGTCTTAGAGAAGTATTAGCATTGAAAGGGTTTAGACGAATAATACCCGAAAAACCAGAAAATGGAAAAGCAGGCTTTGAAGGGTATCATATGGAAGGGGACTGTATTCCTCTTAGTAATGCTCCATTAGATTGGTATCCGGGCATTGAGATGCTTGGTGAAGGCATTTTTGTAAGACTTAAAGAAGAAGCTGTTAGAGAGTGGGAAATTAAGAGTGAAAAATACTATGAACCTATGAAAAAGAGACTTGAAGAAAGTAATGTTGAGTGTGAGAATTTTTCCCCTAGGTATATTCTTCTCCACACTATTTCACATCTTTTGATTAGACAATTATCGGTTGAATGCGGTTATTCAGGCGCATCTATTAAGGAGAGAATATATAGTACATATCCTAATTCAAACCATCAGATGGCTGGCATTTTACTATATACATCATCTTCTGATTCAGATGGCAGTTTAGGGGGATTAGTGCGTAATGCCCTTCCCGATACATTTGAGAGAATTTTTCGCAACTTGTTGGAAGAAGCTTCATGGTGTTCATCCGATCCTATTTGTAGTGAATCCAAGGCTCAAGGGTATGATTCTCTAAATTATGCTGCCTGTCATGCATGTGCCCTGCTACCGGAAACTAGTTGCGAGATGAGGAATTGCTTGTTGGATAGATGTGCAGTTGTCGGCTCGTTTCTGGATCGCTCAAAAGGTTATTTTGGGGATTTATTCTAATACGAGGGGGTTTATTCATGGTAAAAATGATACCCGATCTGCTTTCTCAGGATATTAGGAGTCAAGCAGAAGCGAGACTGTTTAGAGAATTTAGAGATTATGACACAACACAGCGGTATATCATTTTGCATTCATTGGCGCTTTCTGAGCATGTACACAATATTTTTGGAGAAATAGATTTTGTGGTAATTAGCTCTAAAGGTGTATTATGCATTGAAGTAAAAGGGGGAGAAGTAAGTTGTAACGGTGGAGTCTGGTCATTTACAAATAGATATGGGAAGGTATCACAAAAAACAGAGGGTCCTTTTCAACAAGTTCAAGGTAATATGCATTCACTAAGAACATATCTGTTAAAAAGACTAGGTAGGTATGATTCTATAGTGAATTGTCAGTATGCGTCATGTGTTATAATGCCTGACTGCATATTTTCTTATAGTGGAATAGAAATAATACCTGAGATTCTGTTTGATAGAAATAATTATTGTGGTCTTGATGAAGTAGTTAATCAAAGCTTCGCTTACTGGAAGAGTAAACTAAGGGAACAATATGGCTTTGAAGGTAGTGGATTAAGCGATGATGACATGGATAGATTGTCCAATCTATTGAGGGGAGATTTTCGCTTTGTGCCTCTTTTAAAGGATTCAGTAGATTCTACAACAAAGGCTTTGGCGTCTTTAACTGATGAGCAATATGATGTACTGGAATCATTAGCAGACAATGATAGAACATTGGTATCTGGTATTGCGGGAACTGGTAAAACATGGCTGGCCATGGAACAGGCTCGTCGTATATATTGGAGTGGTAAAAGTGTTCTATACGTTTGTTACAACCGGTGCATTTCTGATTTTGTAAAGTACCAATTTGCAAAAGAATGCGTGGATATTGATGTAGCCACATTGCATTCAGTTATGCTTCAAGGGGAACGTGCAGAATCAGACACAAAGGACTTTTTTGAGCAAATTTTGTCTAATCGTTTTATACAGAAAAAAATTGATTTTGAATATGATTATTTGATTGTTGATGAAGGCCAAGATCTTTTTAGGAAATTGTATTTAATGTGTTTGGGAAAGTTGCTAAAGGGTGGATTGACATATGGTTCTTGGCTAATATTTTATGATCAAAATCAGAATTTGTTTAATAATAATAATGAGTTTGATTTAGGCTTATCCATGCTAAAAAAGCTAGGAGCGGCGTCATATAAACTTACGGTCAATTGTAGGAACACGAAACAAATAGCTGATGCTAATACGCTTATGACTGGTGTTTCTAATGTAGGACGACCGAAAGTAAATGGCCTCAAAGTAAACTTTATGCCTTATGACAATAAGGACGAGGAGCGAAGGTTTTTAGAGAAGGTCATTTTAGAATTAAGATCAGAGGGACTAACCGGTTCAGATTTTATAGTGTTATCTAGGTATGCAATGTCTAATCCTAAACATTGCCTATATAATCAATGTATCCCTTCAGCGGTAGGAATAATAAAAAAAGAAGGAGAAATGTGGAGAGCGAAGAGTAATGAGGTAAGAGTTGCAACCATATCTAGCTTTAAGGGGCTTGAAGCAAAAGTAATTATTCTTATTGATGTAGATGGTTTTGCTGATCAACAAGTTCGTTTGCTGAATTATGTGGCAGTTTCTAGAGCAAGCTCACTGCTTTATGTCCTATATGATTGTCGAAAGGAACAAGAACGGCAGAATATGATAGTTAAAAATTTTATGAAACTATAGAAGTGCTTGTTTTTTGTGAGTGCTATTACCAATTTGTTAAACAGTATTTGATGAAGCATTGTTAATATACCTCTCTTCTATTTGTTTGGTTTACCCTCTTGAGAAAATTTGTTCACTGTGTTATACTAGGCATAAATAGGTATATAAAAATTCCCAGAGGTGTAGAAATGGCGAAGCAGATACATTTAAGACTAGAAGACAATCAATATAAGGATATTGCAGAATATGCAAAGCTAGCAGGAATGACAGTACAGGAATCAATATCCACGGCCATATATCTCATGATGGCTCACAAAAATAAAAAGTGCCGTAATACCAAGTTCACTTTTATCGATCTGTTTGCTGGTATTGGCGGTATGCGTTTGGCTTATGAGGCAGCAGGGGGATTATGTGTATATTCCAACGAATGGAACAAGTTCTGTCAGCAAACATACATGGCTAATTTCGGCGACTGTCCTGATGGAGATATCACACAGGTGGATGAAAAGGATATTCCTGACCATGATATTTTAGTAGCAGGGTTTCCGTGCCAGCCTTTTTCTATAGCTGGTGTTTCCAAGAAACAAAGCATGGGTAAGGAAACTGGCTTTGCCGATAAAACCCAAGGCACTTTGTTTTTTGATGTTTGTCGCATTCTGAAAGAAAAACGTCCTAAGGCGTTCATGCTAGAGAATGTTAAAAATCTATGTAGTCATGATCGTGGTCGTACTTTTAAGGTTATTTTGGAGTCGCTGAATGAACTGAATTATGAGGTGTTCTATCAGGTCATAGATGGTCAGAGCTTCGTTCCTCAGCATAGGGAGAGAATTATAATCGTAGGCTTTGATAAGGAGCGTTACCGAGATAAGATAGAATTTGAATTTGATATTGTTCCCAAAGAGCCAAAGCCTGTAATTAGGGATATTCTGGAGACGGATGTTGAAAATAAATATACTTTGAGTGATAAGTTGTGGATTTATCTGCAAAACTATGCAGCTAAGCACAAGGCCGCGGGCAATGGCTTCGGATATGGTATCGCTCCACTTGATGGTGTTTCAAGAACTCTGAGCGCTAGGTACTATAAGGATGGGTCTGAGGTTTTGATTGAGCAGCCTGGCAAGAATCCGCGCAAGCTCACTCCAAGGGAATGTGCTAGATTGCAGGGCTTCCCCGATAGCTTTGTTATACCGGTATCGGATACTCAAGCCTACAGACAGTTTGGTAATTCAGTAGTTGTACCTTTGATGGAATGTGTTGCTAAGCTGGTAGTACAAAAAATAGCAATGTTGGATTTTGAGATGGAGGAACAGTACAGGGAGGCTATGTGATGGAAAGCTTTGCAGAGCAGGCAATCAATGCTGTAAGTAAAGGTCAGTTGTCCTTTTGTAAGTTCTTATCTGCCAATGATACAGGCTTGACCGGTGGTCATCAGGCTGGGATATATATTTCTAAGCCAGCTGTTCCCATACTGTTTGAAAAACGTTTTGAAAAAGGTGCCAATCAGGAAAAGTGGGTCAAAATTAGTTGGCAGGATGGTCGTACTACTGATACTAGATTTATTTATTATGGCAAAGGCACTCGTAATGAGTACAGAATTACAAATTTTGGTCGTGGATTTGAGTTTTTAAATCATGAGTATACGGGTGCTCTTTTTGTTTTAGTTAAGGATACTGAAGAGGATTATCAAGGGTATGTTTTGAATTCTGATGATGAAATTAATCAGTTCCTAGAAGCATACAACATTTCTCCTACGGAAACAAATAATCTAATCAATATCCATAATAGAAACCTGGATATTGCAGAAAAGCAAGAAGTGTATAATTTTATAACCACCTTAGATGTTGATTTTCCGACTTCTGATGTTATGTCAATGAAGGCAAGGGAAATTGAAAATATGGTATATAACCACTTAGAATATATCATTAGCAATCCTGATTTGAAGTTGTTAAATTGGTATGAGATGGAGTTTAAACTGTTTAGAGCTCTAGAGCACGCAAGGTATGGAGAAATGATACGCAATGGCTTTGAAGATGTGGAGACATTCGTGACTATCGCCAATCAAGTGTTAAATCGCCGTAAGAGTAGGGCTGGCAAGGGGTTAGAGCATCATTTGGCTGCATTATTTGATGGCAATAAAATTGCGTATACTCCACAAGCTGTTACAGAAGGTAAAAAGAGACCTGACTTCATTTTTCCTTCCCAAGATGCATATCACAACCTTGCATTTTCCGCAGATAACATCATTAGCTTGGCTGCTAAAACTACATGCAAGGACAGATGGCGTCAGGTGATTAATGAGGCAAATAGATTGAGAGATAAGAATAAATTCTTGTGTACTTTGCAACAGGGTATTTCTTCCGACCAAATGGATGAGATGGAAGAGGAAAAGGTAATTTTGGTTGTTCCTAAGGAGTATATTAAAACCTATCCTAGGGATAAACAAGACCGTATTTGGACTGTTAAGAAGTTTATTGACTATGTTAAAGAAGTGGAAGGCATAAAGCTTTAAGTATGCTATGGATGTATTAACCAAAGAACAGCGACATAAGAATATGGTAGCAATAAAAAGCAGGGACACTAAGATTGAAGTGTCCCTGCGTAAAGCGTTGTGGCATAGGGGAGTGCGTTATCGCAAAAATATGAAGCTCTTTAATTGTCATCCAGATATCGTCATTACGAAATACAAGATAGCTGTGTTTTGTGATGGCGATTTTTGGCATGGGAAGACTTTTGAGCGTTATGATGTTCACACCAATGCGGATTTTTGGCATGAGAAGATTAAGCGTAATGTGGAGAGGGATTTGGAGAATACCATCGAGCTGCGTGATAATGGGTGGACTGTGCTGAGGTTTTGGGAGTCGGATATTAAGAAGAATTTGGATATGTGTGTGGAGAGGATTGTTAAACAAATTCAATTGAATAGATAATGCGTAAAATGAAGGTTGGCAACTAATAAAATGTGAGGGTTATAAATGGAAAAATACTATGAATACAAAGACTTGACGCCTATTAGTAATGCAGAAAATGTGGAAGAATACCTTAAGGCGTTGAAATGGGCGTTAGTACAAGATAAGATTAAAAATATTGCTTTGGCAGGTCCGTATGGAGCAGGCAAAAGCAGTATTATAGATACATTTCTAGATAGATTTAATAAAGAATTGAAGTTAGACAAGAAAGTACTAAAAATATCTATGGCTACTTTCATAGAGGCAAATGCTAAGGCTAAGTGCAACAATGCGGATGATAATTCTGAAAAGGATGGAAGTAAGGATATTGAAAACACAAAGATAGCAATCGATTCTAACGAGGTTGAGATTGGCATCTTAAAACAACTTTTTTATACAGTTGATCCAGAAAAGATTCCGCAAAGCAGGTATAGAAAGCTTCATCAGAGAGAATTCTGGAAGTTTTTTTCAAAAACATTTTGGTATTTCTTCTGTATATTAATTTTAACTTTCATTTTTTTCTATGAAAAGGTTCCTGGTATTTTCAGTGGAATAAGCACGATTTTATCATCCTTGGGGATTACGATTTGGAGTTATTTGGTGGTCCTAAGTTTAACTTTTATTGGGGTGTATTGTTTTAGCAGACTTGCCTTTGATTTCTCTAATAAATTTAGTATTAAAGAGATAAAACTATCCTCTAATGTGGATATCCATAAGGATGATAATTCATCAGAATCTATATTTAACAAGAATCTAGATGAAATAGTGTATTTTTTTGAAGCAACTAAGTATCGCTATGTCTTTTTTGAAGACTTAGATAGACTTGATGATAGAACAATTTTTGTTCACCTTCGTGAGTTAAATAATTTATTAAATAATAATGATTCAATCAAAGAAAAAATAGTATTCGTTTATGCAGTCAAGGATGACATATTTACTAAAGAAGATAGAACTAAGTTCTTTGACTTTATTATTCCTGTAATTCCTATTATAAATTCTACGAATTCTGGTGATGTTCTTTTACAATTTTTGAAGGAAGCGAAAGCTAATAATATTGATAATAATGTGTCTCAAGCCTTCGTATTGGATGTAGCACCTTATATAGCAGATATGCGTATCCTACGTAATATATACAACGAGTTTGTTATATACAAGAACATCTTGAGTAACGCCCAAGGCATGGAACTAAAAGATGAGCAGATGCTAGCCATTATTATATATAAAAATCTTTGTCCCAATGATTTTGCTGCTATTCAGAATGAAAAAGGGCTCATAAAGCAAGCGTTTGTTAGCAAAGCTAGATATATTCGTGAAGAAAAAGAAAAAATACAGAATATGATCAATGATATTACAAACAGCATTACATCGTATAAAAAAGATGTCTTGAAGGATATTAGAGATATTAAGATATCCATGCTTACATCTTTGGCCAATTATCAGGGCATAACTACAGAGTTGTGTAAAGAAGGGTATTATAGGAACGTAGTGTTTGCCTCAAAGCAAATCTTAGAAGATGATTTTGATATTAGCAAGCTAAAGAATAGTAGTATAGAAATCATAGAATACTATTCTTTTCAAAATGGTAGCAAAGACGAAATACATATTAGAAATTTTGATGATATAATAACACCATATATCGATAAAATCAATAATTATAAAAAAATTCATGACTTAGGCATGGATGAATTAATACTTAAAATAGAAAAGTTAAGATATTCACAGAGTAAGATTAATCACTATTCCTTGAGAGATATAATTGATAAATTTGGAGTCGATATGATGGAGAAAGAGATTAAAGATAATCAAGTGCTAATCTTTCTACTTCGTCGTGGCTATATTGATGAAAAGTATGCTAATTATATCAACTACTTTAAGGGTAATAGTATCACAATAGATGATATGAATTTTATTCTTTCCATAAAAAATAGAGAAGCGAAATCTTTTGACTATGAACTGACCAAAACAGCTATGGTTGTTGAGCGTCTTCAAAATTATGAATTTGAGAGAAAAGAAGTGTACAATTTTAGCTTACTAGAACAGCTTTTGGTAGATGGTAATAATAAAGAGAAATTAAATATATTCTTAAATCAATTGTCAGATGAAGCTAATTTAAGTTGGCAATTTATCGATGAATTTATTGAAAGAACGAATCATCCCAATGAGTTTATTAAAGGACTTGCTGAGGTTTGGGATAGGATGTGGCTTTATATTTCTAGTAGTAGTTCTATCGGTTATGATCGGCAATTATATTATTTGGAATTATTGTTATCCAATATAGACCATAAAAATATAGTAAAATACAATGTCGATAATAGTATGAAAGAGTATTTTGAGAGCCATCCAGATATAATACAAAAATTGCAGGGTAATCTTGGGAATGATACAATTATTTCAGCATTATTGGCGTTGAATCCCTGCTTTAGAGAGTTAAATATAGAAGGTATAGAAAACAACAAGATATTGGACATTGTTTTCGATTATAACATGTATGAAATTAATGTACAGATGCTCAAAAATATTATTATGTTTAAAAATCCTGCTTTATTAAATGAGTTCGAAGCTAGTCCATATACTGTTATTTTAAGACTTAGTTACAATTCTCTGAGCACTTTTGTAGAGACTAATATCGAGACATTTGTTTCTAATATAATGCTAAAACAAAGAGAACTAAAGGATAATCCAAATCACATTTTGGAGCTAGTAGAGAAACTTTTTGAAAAAAAGGAGTATGATTTAGCCACTAGTATTATTGGTATAGAAACAATCGTAGTTGAGAAGATTGATGATTGGTTACTTGATATGGTTAAGGAGCACAAGGATGAAGTGCAAGTTATCTGGAATACCTTATTAAAATACGATAAAGTGGTACCATTATGGAAGAATATAGTTTCATATTGGGATATTTTTGGTTTTAGTGATGAATTAAAACACTTCATCGCCCGTAATCTTAGCAGCCTTGCATCACAAGATACAGATTGTTGCGATGATAACTTTATTAAGTCGTTTATAAAATGCGGGCTTGATACAAAAATATATACAACTTTATTACCTCTACTTCGCATGAATGATTTTAATTTGCGGATGGCGGAAGTATCTCAAGAGGTATTATCTATAATGATAAATTGCAGATATTTTGAATATTCAACTGCCAAACTGGATGAGATTAGAAAAATAGATGAATCTTTGTCTTTCGAATACTTTGTTTTAAATCAGGAAGAATCGATTAAGAGTATAGAAGATATTCATATGGATTCAGATTTACTAATTAAGCTGTTATTCGATAATAGAATAATACATGAGAACAAAAACAAGTTATTTAATGTTTTTGGAGTAGAGTTCATGTCGGTTGAACTTGCTGAAAGGATGAATGCATTAGAATTAAATGTTACGAGAGATCATTTCGAAGTTGCTTGGGAATATTTGAAAGATGGAGATAGGAAAGCGCTGTTATTTGCAAATTTGGATTTATTCACGGCTAATGATATCCAAGAATATCTCCCTCAGCTTGGTGAAGAGTATTCTGCATTTGCTAATCGCCAAAGTGCACATATAGTACAAATAGAATACACCGTAGATAATTTGAAACTTGCTGATCAACTTAAAAGAGTAGGATACATCACAAGTGCTAATCCAGGTGAAGATAAAGGGAGACAGGGGAAAATCCATAAGGTCATAAAATGTAGAATAAAGAGAATTGAATAATGTTAATATGATAAATAAATAGAAGGATGTGAGTGTTTTATGACAAGTGTCGAGGAACAAGAAAAAGCATTTAGAAATTGGATGAAACATGAAAACACAGGAAAAGGGGCGCTATTAGACAGTACAATTAATCATTATATTCATTACATGAAAGCAGCGTATGCTAATTTTAATGAAATTAAAGACTATGAATCTGTATTCGATATTCAAAATTCTAAGGAACTCAATGAATACATAACGAAACTCTTTGAAACTGATGGATTTACCGAGTTTAATTGGAATAATGGTCATAGTTCTTGTCGAAGTGGTTTTATACAATACAAAGCTTTTGTGGAGGATCAGGAAAGAATTAATTCGGGTCAGAGAGATTTTTTAGATGTGTTAAATCATAATCTGTATGGCATTAACATGACAGAAAAGAACACAGCATTATGTGACGACAATCCTCATATCTCTATAGGATGGTCTGAACTTGGGGATTTGACTGATATTAATGATTATGCGACTTTGGGTACTTTGTATGATGAAAAGTATCCCAATGATAAGGACCGCACTTATAACCTTGGCGTAGTTTGGAAAATAAGAAGTACTATTGAGATAGGCGATTATTTAGTTTATGCGTATGGCAATACTTTCAATATTGGGCGGGTAACATCTGAATATTATTATGATAGTGCTGAAAATCAAGACCAGGATCCTGATTACGTCAATAGTAGAAAGGTTAAGTGGTTGATAAAGAATCGTAGTAAAACAGATTTGCATCAGGCATTAAGCAATTCTATGATTGGTCGAGGTCTAACAATATGGGATATGAATAAGCATAGGGCTGCCATCCGTGAATTGTTGGCCGGTACCTATCAAAAGGGTAATTGGGAAAATAATCCTAGTGTTCCCAATAGTGAAGATACAAACAAGTTAGTATTTAATACAGAAGTTGTGTCTGCTTTTGCAAAAAATCGCATTGTTTTCGGTGCTCCCGGCACAGGTAAGAGCTTTTTGTTGAATGAGGATAGAAAAGTATTACTTGGGGAAGAAAATGAAAAAGACTATGAGCGTGTAACTTTCCATCCAGACTACTCTTATGCTAGTTTTGTGGGTACCTACAAGCCTGTAATGGTGAAGAATGATGAGTTAAGCTCCTTGGATGAAAGACAAAAACGTATTCTTGCAGTTCTAAATGACGATAGTAAAACAGCTCAAGAAAAATATGATTTGTTATATGATGATTTCAAAAATAATAATTTGACTAGTTTACCACTTCTGATCAGCATTGTTTCTAATGAGTTCTTTGAAACCAAAAAGGTAGATGGTAATGGAACCGCAAATAATAATAGTATTGCAAGAAGCCGCGGAAATGCTATCAGCCCCTTTGTAAAGTTAAGAACCAGCGAAGATTTCAAAAAAGAAATCAGTTATGAATATGTTCCTGGTCCGTTTATGCGTATTCTTGTGAAGGCTCTGAAAAGCGCTATGTCAGGAGAAGATAAGCCATACCTGCTGCTCATCGAAGAAATCAACAGAGCCAATGTGGCAGCAGTTTTTGGTGATGTATTCCAATTACTTGACAGGGATAAAAGCGGTGTGAGCGATTTTTACATTACAACTTCTGAGGACATGCGTGCATATTTGGCTGAAGAGCTCGGAGTAGATGAAAGTAAAGTTGAGTCCCTCAAAATACCCAATAACATGTTCATTTGGGCCACCATGAATAGTGCTGATCAAGGCGTTTATCCCATGGACACGGCTTTCAAACGTAGATGGGATTTTGAATATCTGAGCATAGATGATAAGGAAGAGAAAATTGAGAATTTAAAATTCAGACATATCCGTACTGGTAGATCTTATGCTTGGAACGACTTGCGCAAAGCTATCAATAACGCATTAATTGGCATGAATGTAAATGAAGATAAGCTACTTGGACCTTTTTTCTTGAAAGAATCAGCATTTACTGATGATAGAAGTTTTGCTGCTGCCTTCAAGAGCAAGGTGCTGATGTATTTGTTCGAGGATGCAGCAAGGCAAAAGCGTTCACAATTATTTGCTGGCTGCGGTAAGGAATGCAATGTTTTTTCCAAAGTGTGCCAGAAATTTGATGCAATTGGTATTGGCATTTTTAGCTCTGATTTTGTAAGTAAAGTCCCCGTGCTTGCAGACGATGAGCAGGATAAGCAAATCGTTCAAAACGCACAAGAAGACAAATAACCATGTTATCTATCTATATTCAGGAACAAAAATATTATACCGAGCAGGAGCTTTTAAAGTGCTTTAATGCATATGACAAGCTAATGCCAAGAAGTAAAGTTTTATCAATTTGGCAGAAGCTGCAGGGGAAGGGCTTGGCCAAGATTGTCAATAACCAGGCCAAGGATAAGGATTTGACTGAGCTGGCCCAAAACGATGTTGTACAAAAGGTGACGGAAGCTGTGCCGCAGGATTGCTACTTTGTGTGCAATTTTGTGGGGGTGATAATGGTAGAAGACATTGTACTGAAATGCTATCCCAAGTATATAGTCGGAACGGATAATCTCTTGGATAAAATGTGCCTAGTGATGCAGGTATTGCAAAAATATCATAACCGTAATCAGGATTTGAACTTTTTTAATATCGATGAGAACCAAAAATTCAATCTCTTGACTGTGATGCTGGCGTTGCTTTTTGATTATTATCAGTATGGGCTTTATACAAAGGAGCAGGTCATAAGCGAGATAAATGGCAATGGGGAAATATTATGGGAGCCGACTGTGAATAAAAGCTTGGTGCTTTTCAATAACTGCAGGCCCATTTATACGGAACTCATTACCAGAAATCGCGTTAGCGACGAGGAAAGCTTTATTCGCAGGGTGCATGCTTGGGTGTTATGCGATTGTAGCAAAAGACTGGCCTCTGCAGAAATTTTGGATTTATTCGCTTTGAATCCGGTGGAAGAGGAATATTGCGAGCTGGATGAGCTGGGAGAAAGGGAATATATCGCTAGGCGATTGCAGCAGGAAATGAGTGGACAATTCAATACTCGCAAGCAGCAGCTACTACAGCTTTTGCGAGCATATATTGAAGAGGACAGTGTGCTAAGCGAAACAAGTGGCATATCAGCTTATGGTACAGTTTCCTTTAATTTAGTTTGGCAGGAAGCATGTGCCTGGGCTTTTGATAATGTGCTAGAGAAAAATTCCGATGAGTTGGGGATTGTTGTGCAGGGGAATTTTGCCAGCAAGGGCAAGGTTGCTCTAAAAAGTATTATCGAAAAACCGTCCATTACATTGCAGGGTAAAACCGATGGAGAATACAGTGAGGGAGAGAGTAATCCCTTGAAGCCTGACATTATGACGTTGACCAAGGATGAGAATGCTTGGCGTATGGATATTTATGATGCCAAGTATTATTTGGCCCATGTTAATGAAGTAGGCAAGCTGAAGAATCTGCCCGGTATTGGCGATATTACCAAGGAATTCCTGTATGAGCTGGCCTATAAGGATTTTAGGGAAGTGCATAGCATAGAAATGGGACGCAATGCTTTTGTGTTCCCTATGGAGGATGAGGAGAATTTAATCCTTTGCAAAGGGGAAATCAAAATGAAGATGTTCACACAAATTGGCCTTAAGCCCATTGATTTGCTTTTTGTCGATGCTAAGGCGATTTTCGAGCATTATATCAAGGGCACTAGGTTGCCAACATTCATGCGAACATATGCACCATACCACGTTAGGGAGCAGGAGCCTAAATCGAACCGATTGTGCATTGACAAGAGACAAAATATAAGTAAAGAATAGCTCCCTGGTGTAGCGGCGAAGGGTATGATTCATGCAATCACGTCCTTCGCTGCGCCGGGGCGCTGTTCTGTGAAAACCGTAAATTTGACTTTTTTGGAGTTTTTTGGTAAAATAATTATATCAATTGAACGTCTATCGCAAGAGGACGAAAAAGTTCTGCGAAGTGCTAGCTGCTAAGTGAGCGTAACCTGAGGACGTGATGCTCAGGGATTTTTTGTTTAATTAAAAATCATCCATCACAGGAGGATGCCTTGTTCTGTGGGTACTGTCAATAGTTTTGCGCAAATTTCTTCAGACATCCTAGCAAAAGTTTAGT
>ERZ773260.1315-NODE-1315-length-32818-cov-56.858957_pt1 | contig 32818 bp, 28 predicted proteins | sample MGYA00511387_ERZ773260 | MGnify/ENA primary metagenome ERZ773260 (study PRJEB29015, sample SAMEA2737745) | human gut metagenome | biome: human gut; feature: human-associated habitat; material: faeces | place: China | collected 2012 ...
TGACGCACATGCCGCTGCCCCGATAGTTCATCATCTCGTCGCGGATCTCCTCCAGAACAGGCTCCGGCATCATGGCAGGACCTGCGGAGAAATTGAAAGTACGACCGTATTTCATCTTGCTTTTCCTCCTGATTGTTGTAATAGGGTGTTTTGCGGTTTGTTCCTTTTGCTTCTATCTCATAGTATACGGCAAATGTTCTCCGGAATCAACAGGGAAAATCATAGAAAATCAGCTTCCCTGAAAATTTTTCAGCTTCTCAGAAAAAACGAGAGAAAGGGGAGAGGCGGCAGCGTCCGGTCCCGGGTTGACAGGACCGCGCGACAGTGGTATCATGACAAAGCAATCGACTTTTATTCCAGAAAGAGGTGAGCAAAGTGAGCTTAGGTGACAGTTACGGGCGAAGTATTCAATGTGCCGCTGTGTCCGGCGCTTGCTTTGCGTCGGCTCGTACAGGTAAATAAAGGCCGGATATGACAGCACATTGCCCGGCTTCACTTTCAATTAGGAACACGATGCGATTTTAATTGAAAGGCGGTAATACCATGGCAATGTTCAACGAAGACAAGAACCTCAAAAGCGGAGGCTGCGCGGATGAGATCGCGGCGCTGATAAGGGATGACCTTTCGCCGAAGATGATCCAGGAGCAGCTGGAGAACTATCATAACAGCGATATTGCCAAGTCCATGGAGCAGATGGACCGGCTTGGAAGGATGCGGCTGATCCGCTCCATTGAGCCGGACAAGCTGGCCGGTATTTTCAAGTATGTCGAGCCCCAGGAGGCGGCTGCCTTCCTGAAGGACATCGACACGGCAAGAGCTGTTTTCATTCTGGAAAAGATTGACCCGGATGCTGCGGCGGACATTCTGCGGGAACTGCCCGGCAGCGACAGGTCAGCGATGATCGGGCTGCTCAACGGAGCGCTTCGGAAAAAGATTGAGCTGCTGGTGTCGTTTGACGAGGACGAGATCGGCAGCAGAATGAGCGCCAATTTCATTTCGCTGGATTCGGAAATGACGGTGGGCCAGGCCACCCGGGCGCTTATGGACCAGGCGAAGGAAAACGATAATATCCAAATGCTCTTTGTGACGGCGGAAAACGGCTTTTTCTGCGGCACGGTGGAGCTGCGCGCTCTGCTTATTGCAGAAAAGAACGCGGCTATCGCGCCCCTTATCCAGCACAGGTTCCCGTATGTCTACTGCAGCGAGCGCACGGAGGACTGTATCGAGCGGCTGAAAAGCTACTCGGAAAGCGCCATTCCCGTGCTGGATGCCTCCAACTGCATTCTCGGCGTCATCACCCTGAGGGACCTGGTGGAAGCGGTGGACGACGAGATGAGCGACGACTATGCGAAGCTGGGCGGCCTTTCCGCGGAGGAGGATCTGCACGAGCCGCTGCGGGCAAGCCTGAAAAAGCGGATGCCCTGGCTGCTGGTGCTGCTGGTGCTGGGAATGGTTGTTTCAGGCGTTGTAGGCGCATTCGAGAAGGTCGTGTCCCGGCTGACGATCATTATGGCGTTCCAGTCGCTGATCCTGGATATGGCGGGAAATGTGGGAACGCAGTCGCTGGCTGTCACCATCCGTGTGCTGATGGACAAGGAGATCACCGCCCGGAAAAAGCTGGGCCTCGTCTGCAAGGAGATGCGGGTGGGGCTGTTCAGCGGACTGATTCTGGGCAGCCTTTCCGTGCTGTTTGTGGGCGCTTACATCATGCTGGGCAAGGGATATCCCGCCCAATATGCGTTTGCGGTTTCGGTGTGCATCGGCGCGGCGCTTCTGCTGGCCATGTTTATCTCCAGCGCCGTGGGAACGCTGATTCCCATGTTTTTCAAGCGAATCGGGGTGGACCCTGCCGTGGCCTCCGGGCCGCTGATTACCACCGTGAACGATCTGGTGGCTGTGGTCACCTACTATGGGCTCAGCTGGCTTCTGCTTCTCCAGGTGCTTCATCTGGGCAGCTGAAGCAAAATGAAACAGGACGGGGGCTTTGCTTTTCGGGAGGCAGGCCCCTGTTTTTGCGGAAACAGGGAATGGCTGATATGCCGGATTGACACCAAACCGTAAAGATGCTATAAAGAGACTGTCGAAAAAAGCTGGCTATAAAAGGAAGAAGATTTTTTGGGGGAACGGGCGGAAAGGACGGCGGCAAGCGGTGGATAAGTGGAAAAAGACCATAATGCATATGGGAGCATACCCGGCGGCGCTGGGAAAATGGGTGCTGCTGGGCGGCATCATCGGTGTGGCCGGCGGCGTGATCGGCTCCCTGTTTCATATCGGCGTCAATTACGCCACGGCCATCCGGGGGGCCCACCCCTGGATTCTGTACCTGCTGCCGGTGGGGGGCCTTGCCATCGTGGGGCTGTATAAGCTCTGCCATCTGGAGGGGAAGGGCACCAACGCCATCATCGAGTCGGTGCATTTCGGCGAAAGCGTGCCCATTCTCCTGGTGCCGGTGATCTTTGTGTCCACGGTGATCACCCACCTGTGCGGCGGCAGCGCCGGCCGGGAGGGCGCGGCCCTGCAAATCGGCGGCGGCCTGGGCTACGAGGCCGGGAAGCTGCTGCACCTGGGGGAGAAGGACCTGCCCCTTGCCACCCTGTGCGGCATGAGCGGGGTGTTCTCCGCCCTGTTCGGCACCCCCCTGACCGCCACGGTGTTCGCCCTGGAGGTCATCAGCGTGGGCGTGCTGTATTACGCGGGCCTGGTGCCCTGCATCACCGCCGCCATGGCGGCCTTCGGCGTGTCCACCCTGATGGGGGTGGAGCCCACCCGGTTCGCGGTGGCCATGCCCCCTGTGACGCTGGAGACCATGGTGCCGGTGGTGGCCCTGGCCATTCTGTGCGCCGTGGTCAGCATCCTGTTCTGCAAGGGGCTTCACTGGACGGAGCGCCTGCTGGACCGGGGGTTCAGAAGCCCCTGGGTCCGGGTGCTGGCAGGCTCCGTTCTGCTGATCGGCATGAGCCTTCTGACAAACGGCGACTACAACGGCGCGGGCATGGACGTGATCGCCCGGGCCCTGGCGGGGGAGGCCGACGGCTGGGCATGGCTGCTGAAGATCCTGTTCACCGCCGTCACCATCGGCTGCGGCTTCAAGGGCGGCGAGGTGGTGCCGTCGTTCTTCGTGGGGGCTGCCTTCGGCTGCTTCATGGGGGGCCTGCTGGGCCTGCCCGCCGGGTTCGGCGGGGCCATCGGCCTGGTGGCGGTGTTCTGCGGGGCGGTGAACTGCCCGGTGGCCTCGGTGCTGCTGAGCGTGGAGCTGTTCGGCTCCGCCGGTGCGCCGTATTTTGCCGTGGCCTGCGCCCTGAGCTATCTCCTTTCCGGCTACTGCGGCCTGTACAGCAGCCAGACCATCCTCTATTCCAAGCTCCGTGCGGAATTTATCAACGTCCGCACCCACGAGTGACAAAAATGTAAGCTCAGACCGGGGAAATGTAAGCCCATTCGATGGCGGCGCATTTCCCCGGCCTGCTATAATAGGCCCCGTAAAGGAGGCATCAATATGCAGATTCTCAATGTAACGGGCCTGAAAAAGGTCTATACCACCCGCTTCGGCGGCAGCCAGGTCACGGCCCTGCGGCAGGTGGACTTCTCCGTGGAGGAGGGCGAATATGTGGCCATTATGGGCGAGTCCGGCTCCGGCAAGACCACCCTGCTGAATATTCTGGCGGCGCTGGATAAGCCCACCGCCGGCCGGGTGGAGCTGGACGGCCGGGACATGGCCGCCGTCCGGGAGTCCGACGCCGCGGCCTTCCGCCGGGACAACCTGGGCTTCGTGTTCCAGGAGTTCAACCTGCTGGACACCTTCACCCTGCGGGACAACATCTACCTGCCCCTGGTGCTGGCGGGGCGGCCCTATCGGGAGCTGAAGGCCCGGCTGGACCCCATCGCCCGCCAGCTGGGCATCCTGGAGCTGCTGGACAAGTATCCCTACGAGGTGTCCGGCGGCCAGAAGCAGCGGGCCGCCGTGGCCCGGGCGCTGATCACCCATCCCCGTCTGATCCTGGCGACGAGCCCACCGGCGCTCTGGACAGCCGCTCCACCGACGAGCTGCTGGACCTGTTCGCCCAGATCAACCGCCAGGGGCAGACCATCCTCATGGTCACCCACTCCGTCAAGGCCGCCAGCCACGCCGGGCGGGTGCTGTTCATCAAGGACGGTCAGGTGTTCCACCAGCTGTACCGCGGCCAGTGCACCGACGAGCAGCTGTATCAGAAGATCGCGGACACCCTGACCATGCTCCAGGCAGGCGGTGACCGGGCATGAAGCTGTACCGCCATCTGGCCTGGGACGGCATCCGGAAAAACAGCCGCCTCTATGTGCCGTACCTGCTGACCGGCGTAGGCGCCGTGTCGTTTTTCTACATTCTTGTGGCCCTGTCCCGGCTGCCGGAGGGAACGCTGCCCGGCAGCGGCTCCGTGCAGGTGATCCTGAATCTGGGCAGCTTTGTGCTGTGGGTGTTTTCTCTGCTGCTGCTGTTTTACACCCATTCCTTCCTGATCCGCCGCCGGAACCGGGAGTTTGCCCTGTATAACGTCCTGGGCATGGGCAAGCGGGACATCGCCCGGATCCTCTGCTGGGAGACCCTGCTCTCCGGCGGCATCTCCCTGGCCGGGGGCCTGGCCCTGGGCATCCTGCTGGGCAAGCTGGCGGAGCTGGGCCTGCTGCGGATGGTGGGCGCGGCAACGGACATGGTGTACCGGGTGTCCGCCGGGGGCCTGCTCCTGACCCTGGGGCTTTACGCCGGCATTTTCCTGCTGATCCTGATCTCCTCCCTGGTGCGGGTGGGCCGCTCCACTGCCGTGCAGCTGATGCGCAGCCAGGCGGAGGGGGAGAAGCCGCCCCGGGCCAACTGGGCCCTGGCGGTGCTGGGCATCCTGCTGCTGGCCGGGGCCTATTACCTGGCCGTCACCATCCGGGAGCCGCTGGCCGCCCTGACCTGGTTCTTCGCCGCCGTGCTGATGGTCATCGCCGCCACCTATCTGCTGTTTATCTCCGGCTCCGTGACCCTGTGCCGCCTGCTGCAAAGGAACCCCCGGTTTTACTATCAGAAGCGGCACTTCGTGTCCGTTTCCTCCCTGGTATACCGCATGAAGCGCAACGGCGCGGGCCTGGCGTCCATCTGCATCCTGGGCACCATGGTGCTGGTGATGCTCTCCTCCACCACCTGCCTGTATTTCGGCGCGGAGGACTCCCTGCACACCCGCTATCCCCGGGATGAAAACATCACCGCCTACTTCCCGGACCGGGCCAGCCAGTCCGGGGACCTGACGTCTCTGCGCACCGCCGTGGCGGACGCCGTCCGCCGCAGCGGTATGTCCGCCGCCAATGTTTGGGAGTACCGCTCCGTGTCCTCGGTGATGACCCTCCGGGACGGGGTGCTCTCCCCGAATGAGGGCTTCGGCGATCCCGTGGATGTGACCCTGATCCCCCTGGCGGATTACAACGCCGCCATGGGCACGGACCTGACCCTGTCCCAGGGGCAGGTGTACGTCTGCCGCAGCCGGACCGGCTATCAGGGGACCTCCCTGACCCTTCAGAACGGCCCCACCTGGCAGGTGGCGGGCCTGCTGGATAACTTTTCTCCTTCCGGCAGCGACTCCGCCAGCGTCGTCACCCAGCTGTGGCTCATCGTTCCGGACCTCTCCGCCGCAGACGCCCTGGAGCAGGTGATGAACCGGGCCAATATGGGCGTGTCCCGCACCTGGCACTACGGTTTTGACCTGGACCGCCAGCTTCCCGACGCCGCGGACCCCGTGGCCGAGGCCATCCGCCGCATGGCCCAGGACGGCGGCCTGATGGAAAACGGCGTGCTGGGCGTGGAGTCCCTGTCGGAGAATCGCGGAGATTTCTACGGGTCCTACGGAAGCCTGTTCTTCCTGGGCATCCTCCTCAGCGTGGGCTTCTCCCTGGCGGCGGTGCTGATCATCTATTATAAGCAGATCTCCGAGGGCTACGAGGACCAGGCCCGCTTCGACATCATGCAGAAGGTGGGCATGACCCGCCGGGACATCCGCTCCAGCATCAACAGCCAGCTGCTGCTGGTATTCTTCCTGCCGCTGCTGCTGGCGGGACTGCACCTGGCCTTTGCCTTCCCCTTTGTGCACAAGCTGCTGCTTCTGTTCAACCTCTGGAACACCCGCCTGCTGGTGGGCACCACCGCCGCCAGCTTCCTGGCCTTTGCCGTGCTGTACACCCTGGTGTACCGGATCACCTCCAACGCCTATTACCACATCGTCAGCGGGGGAGGGGAGCGGTAATGCGCCGGTTTGCCTACCGGGCGGTGCTGTGGTGCGGCGGAGCGGTGACGGTGGCCCTGGCCGCGGCCGCCGCCCTGACCGTGTCCCTCACCGACCGCCTCCTGCACAGGCTGGAGTCATAAAGATATCCCTCCCCGGTCGGGGGAGGGATTTTTTATTTTTTTTGACAGATTGTGTTGATTTTTTATTGCACGATATCAATCGAAACACTTGTGGCAGAATTGTAAATGATGACCGTACATTCGCGAATTTCTGCCATCCAGTACCAGTAGCTGTCCCAACATACATTGTAATTTGGCATCCAAACAGCTCCTGAGCCATCTTTAGCATAGCACAGCGGCTGGACAATATCGTCCATTTTCTTATAGAAGCAGGAGAAGGTATTGTAGTTGCCATATTCATCTGAGCATTGCACCGTTGCGCCTCTGCGATTATGCGGATGACCTGGGGTAAGGGCATCTTCCCAAGTATAGTACGCAGCGTCATTTTCGCCCCGGCACCAGTGGAAAAAAACATAACCGCAGGTTGACTCATCCTCGCAATCAAACGGCCCGTTATCAATGATTATATCCGCGATTGCTTTATCCTTGCTGTTATAGATGCTATATTCCTGCTTTAAATTGATAAAATCTGCACTGGCGGTATCCATTCCTTCAGGAAGCTCAGCAAAGTAGCGGATGACTGTCCTTCTGCTTTCCAACGGTACTTCCGTCGATTGAATTAACAGCTTACATGTGTCCTTATATATCTGTTCGTTAAGTTCAAAGCTTCCGGTGATCTCAACTGTGCAGGGGGTCCCATCCGTGGTGAATATTCCCGAATCTGTGATGGAGCATCCAGGGGCATCGGAAATCATCCAAGTAATGAACTGGTTACTGTCCGCTCCTGAAACATCAGCTTGAAACTGAATGCTCGTTTCGGAAAGTACGTTATATCGTAGGGATATGGATGGTTCCATTTGCTGATTTCCAGATGGTTCTGTCTGAGAATTTTCGGGACGTCCCGCAAAGATTATAAACGATATAAGAAGCAAAGCAATTATTGCAAAACCGCCAATTTTGTCTTTTTGCAACTTACTTGACATCAGCAACAAGATTGCGGTGATAACGGAAAAGCCTATGAGAACCCAATAGAGGGCTGTGCCATAAGCTATCTTGAATGAACAAGATGATTTGATATTACAAATATTGGCTACGATATCAACAATAGCGTTGATAACTGTGAGGATATTAACGACTGTGGTTTTGCTGCTATTGGCTTTATTTGCTTCCGTCATATCTGCACCCTCTTTAAGTATTCAACGAACTACCACCAAACAATACCGCATTTTTCAACAATAATCCATTGACAAAAGTGACAAATAAATGATAAGAGCGATGATGAAAACGCTAAAATCAACCCCGGAGGCGGAATGCCTCTGGGGTTGAACGCTGCTGTAAAAGCCTCGCAGCGTTTGCCGCCCGCAGGCGGCAAATCAAATGCGATCCGTTTTTTGCGGCGGCGTGTACGTCACAAAAAACACTTCTCAGTCTGCAAGTGTGGAATTTGTTCGCTTTCAGCGAACAAATTATGCGCGCGGCAGACTGCAATTTTTTATCAAAAAAAGCCCTGCTTTTTTGATATTTACATCCACATGGCGAAGGGTCGCAGGAGGCCCCCCAGCACCCGGTGCAGCAGGGGGCGGTGCTCCCAGTCGGACCGGGTCACCTGCCGGGACTTTTCCATGATGCCGTCCATATCCTCCAGCAGGGTCTCCAGGGCCGGCGCGCCGTACAGCAGGGTGCCGCACTCGAAGTGCAGCTGGAAACTGCGGTAGTCCATGTTCACGGACCCCACAAAGGCCGCCTCCCGGTCCGCCAGAACGGTTTTCCCGTGCAGCAGCCCCGGCGTGAACCGATAGATCTTCACGCCGTGGTCCAGCAGCTCCCCGAAATAGCTCTCCGCCACCATGAAGGCGAATTTGTGGTCCGGGATCCCCGGCATCATCAGCCGCACGTCCACCCCGCTGCCGGCGGCCATGCACAGGGCCTTCTCCATGGACTCGTCAATGGCCAGATAGGGGGAGGTGATATACACCATGTGCTTGGCCCCGCCGATCAGCTGCAAAAACGCGTCCTCGGCGGAGGACACCGGGTTGCTGTCCGGCCCGTCCACAAAGGGCTGCACAAAGCCCTGGCCCGGGGCGTCGCCGTGGGGCCGGTAATAGTCGTGCTCCTGGTGCATGGCGCCGCCCATGCGCTCCCACATATAGATGAACTCCCGGGTCAGGGTCCAGGCCCCCTGGCCCTCCAGCCGGATGCCGTCGTCCTTCCAATAGCCGAACCGCTCCATCAGGTTGGCGTATTCGTCGGCAATATTGGCCCCGCCGGTATAGGCGGTGTCCCCGTCGATGCAGGCGATCTTCCGGTGGTCCCGATAGTTGAAGTACAGCCGGTTCACATAGTGGTGCACCGGGTTGAAGATCAGCACCTCCGCCCCTATGCGCCGCAGCTCCTCCACGGCCTCCTCGGACATGCGCATCATGCTGCCGAAGTCGTCGAACAGCACCTTGATCTCCACGCCCTGTCCGGCCTTCCGCCGGAAAATATCCATCAGCCGGTCCCACAGCTGCCCCTCGGCCATGATGTAAAACTCCATGAAAATGAAGTGCTCCGCCTGCTCCATGCGCTCCAGCAGGTCCTCCAGATACGCCTCGCCGGTGGGCAGATACACGGCCCCGGTGCCGGTGTACAGGGGGAAGCCCTGCCGGTCCAGATACGCCGCCAGGCGGCCCCATTCCGGGTGCTCCCGCCGCAGGTGCTCCACCTGCAGGCGGCTGTGCTCCTGCCGGGCGTCGGACTCCCGGGGCCGGGGCAGTTTTTGCAGGTCCAGCCGCTTCTGGGGATGATCTCCGTTCCACAGCCAGTACAGGATCAGGCCCACCACCGGCACCGTCAGGATCAGCAGGGTCCAGCCCAGCTTGTACGAGCCGCCGCCGGGGCGGCTGTTGATGCGAAAGACGTAGGCCAGGGCCACCAGCTCCAGCAGGGTATAGGCGATGGCCATTCTCTGCCGCAGCAGGTCATTGAGCACCAGCACCAGCGCGATCTGGGCCAGCAGCAGCACCGCCACCAGCACCAGCCGCAGGGCTGCCGATATGCGCCGCTCGGTTTTTTGCTGTACCTTCGGTTTCTTCAACGGAAATCCTTCCTCCTTTCCCGCTGTCCCCGCCGTCCATCGGCGGTGTATGGGTATCTAAGGGTGTCTGTTTTGCGGCCCGCTGAGGGCAGCGAGCTCTACAGCCTTGGCTCTCCCTCTGGGAGAGCTGTCGGCGCAGCCGACTGAGAGGGCCTGTAGGGGCGGACGACTCTGTCCGCCCTTATCCTCCGTCACCGCTGGGACGAACGCAGAAGCTCCTGCTGAATGTCCCACAGCTTCCGGGACAGGTCCACCACATACTTGTGGGGGTTGTCGAAGCGCTTCACCTCGTCCCACAGGGTGTCCACCTGCTGGCGGCAATAGGCCTGGATCTCCGGCAGGGTGGGGCTGTCATACACCCGCTTGCCGCTGAGGAAAATGGGCACCAGCAGCTCCCGGGCGGTGAAATTGTACACGGTTTTCTTCTTCCAGGTGGCCATGGGGTCGAAGATCTCCAGGTCCTGGGTGTCGTCCACCTGCTCGTCGTGGAGGGTGATCAGGTCGGCGATGGCCTTGCCGGTGTCCCGGCCATAGAAGCGGTATACCTTCTTGAAATGGGGAATGGTGATCTTCTCCACGTTTTCGCTGACCTTGATCTTGGGGATGATGTTCCCTTCATCGTCCTCCACTGCCGCCAGCTTGTATACGCCGCCGAACACCGGTTCGGAGCGGGCGGTGATCATCCGCTCGCCCACGCCGAACATATCGATCTGTGCCCCCTGCATAAACAGGTCCTGGATCAGATACTCGTCCAGGGAGTTGGACACGCTGATCTTGCACTCGGTCCACCCGGCGTCGTCCAGCATCTTCCGGGCCTTCCGGGTCAGGTAGGCCATGTCGCCGGAGTCCAGCCGGATGCCGCACTTGGTGATGCCCTTGGGCTTGAGCACCTCGTTGAAGGCCCGGATGGCGTTGGGAATGCCGGATTTCAGGGTGTTGTAGGTATCCACCAGCAGCGTGGCGTTGGTGGGATAGATCTCGCAATAGGTCCTGAAGGCCTCGTATTCCGAGTCAAACATCTGCACCCAGGCGTGGGCCATGGTGCCTCCGGCGGGCACGCCGTACAGCTGGTCGGAGATGGTGCAGGCGGTTCCGGCACAGCCGCCGATATAGGCCGCCCGCGCGCCGGTGATGGCGGCGTCGGAGCCCTGGGCCCGGCGGGAGCCGAATTCCAGCACCGTCCGGCCTCTGGCGGCCCGGGTGATGCGGTTGGCTTTAGTGGCAATGAGGCTTTGGTGGTTCACGGTCAGCAGGGTGAAGGTCTCGATGAGCTGTGCCTCGATGGCCGGGGCCCGGACCACCACCAGCGGCTCCTTGGGGAACACCGGGGTTCCCTCCGGCACGGCGTAGATGTCGCCGGTGAACCGGAAGTTCGCCAGATATTCCAGAAATTCCTCGCAGAACAGGTTCCGCCCCCGGAGATACGCAATGTCCTCCGGGGTGAAGTGCAGGTCCTCGATGTAACGGATCAGCTGTTCCAGACCGGCGGCGATGGCGAAGCCGCCCTTATCCGGCACCCGGCGGAAGAACACGTCAAAATACGTGATCTTGTCCTTGAAGCCGTTTTCAAAGTATCCGTTGCCCATGGTCAGCTCGTAAAAGTCGCAGAGCATGGTCATGTTCAGCTTTTCTCCAATGTTCATCCTCAAATACCTCAAATTTTCATTATACTTGCGGGGTATCTGTCCATTATAGACCGTTTTCGCAACATATGCAACGTATTATTTTACAATCATTTTACTTTTCCCGGTGAAAATAGTGCTTGGCGCAGAATTCCCGCCGCACCTCCACCTTCCCCTCGTCCGTCAGCCAGTCCACGAAGTTGGCAAAATTCCGCTCCACGATGCTGAACTTGAACTCGTTCCGGGTGCGGACGTTTTCCCGCTGGCAGAAGGCGTAGATCCACTGGTCAAAGGACATGCCGTCCTCCAGGTCCTCCAGCAGCTCCCGGCCCTTGGCGTGGATAAAGCCGATGTTCCGGTCGATCAGCGGCCCGATATCCGTCAGCACCTGCTTGTGGGCGATGATGTACGCCGGGCACCGGAGATTCCGCAGGCTCTCCTTGCTTTCCAGGTCCCGGGCAATGAACATGCTGGTGGGGAGCTTGGCGGCGGCGATCTGCCCCTCGTCAATGAGGCAGTCTCCCACATAGGCCACGTTGTCCGGGGTGACGACGCCGATGTGCCCGGCGGAGTGGCCCGGCAGCTGCAGGATGCCGAACCTGGCCCCGCAGAAGTCCAGATGCTCCGCGTCGGCGGGGATGATCACGTCCGCCGGAAAGCACTCCTCCAGCAGATACTCCCGGCTCTTGCCATAGGTCAGGGCCACATAGTTGGCCCGGTACGCATCGGGATTCACGGAGATGCCCGCCTCGATGATCTGGGCCGCCGCCTGGCAGCCGTACCGCTGCTGCAAGTACCGGACGTTGCCTGTGTGGTCAAAGTGCGCGTGGGAGCAGATGATTCCCCGCAGCCGGAACCCGTTGCCCTCAATGAGGTTCACCAGGGCGCTGCGGTCCAGCCGGGCATAGCCCGTGTCCATCAGTACAATGTCCGTGTCCGTCAGCTTATATACCGGCATCAGCGCCGTGGCCCCCACGGCGGCATAGGTTCTTCCGTATACATGCCGCAGCTCCATATCTCGTCCCCCTCCATGGTGCAATATCCCATATTATATACCCTTCGACGGGAAAAAACAACCTGGCAAAAATTTGCGTTTACCCCCTATGCAAAACCAGAAAAATAAGGTAAAATACAACCAAGTATGAATAGGGAGGATTCAGTCAATGGACGAACCGAAGTACAAACGGGTGCTGCTGAAGATCAGCGGCGAGGCTCTGGCCGGCGACAAGCACTTCGGCCTGGATTTCCAGGTCATGGGCCGGGTGGCCGACGTCATCAAGGAGTGCGTGGCCATGGGCGTCCAGGTGGGCGTGGTCATCGGCGGCGGCAACTTCTGGCGGGGCGTGAAAAACGGCGAGGGCCACATTGAGCGCACCCGTGCCGACCACATGGGTATGCTGGCCACCGCCATGAACTGCATGGCCATGGCCGACGTGCTGGAGCAGAAGGGCGTGGACGTCCGGGTCCAGACGGCGCTGGAGATCAAAGAGGTGGCGGAGCCCTACATCCGGGCCCGTGCCGTCCGGCACCTGGAAAAGGGCCGGGTGGTGATCTTCGGCTGCGGCGTGGGCTGCCCCTTCTTCTCCACGGATACCGCCGCCGTGCTTCGCGCCGCCGAGATCGGGGCCGACGTGATCCTGCTGGCCAAGAACATCGACGGGGTGTACGACTGCGACCCCGCCACCAACGCCAACGCCGTAAAGTTCGACGCCATCACCTATGACGAGGTGCTCAAGCGGCGCCTGGCCGTCATGGACTCCACCGCCACCAGCCTGTCCATGGACAACCACATTCCCGTGCTGGTGTTCGCCCTGAAGGACCCCTACAACATCGTCCGCGCCCTGCGCGGCGAAAAAATCGGAACAATTGTGAAGGAGGCATAACTCATGCTGAAAGACGAGTACAAGGTTTACGAGGAAAAAATGAAAAAGAGCATCGAATCCGTTGCCAACGACTTTGCCGCCGTGCGTGCAGGCCGTGCCAACGCCTCCGTGCTCAACCGCATCCATGTGGACTATTACGGCACCCCCACCCCCATCCAGCAGATCGCATCCGTGGCCTCTCCCGATCCCCGCAGCCTGGTGATCACCCCCTGGGACGCTTCTGCCCTGAAGGCCATCGAAAAGGCCATCCAGGAGTCCGACCTGGGCATCAACCCCCAGAACGACGGCAAGTCCATCCGCCTGAGCTTCCCCCAGCTGACCGAGGAGCGCCGCAAGGACCTGGTCAAGCAGATCCGCAAGTATACCGAGGGCGGCAAGGTGGCCGTGCGCAACATCCGCCGCGACGCCATGGAGAATTTCAAGAAGCAGCAGAAGGCCTCCGAGATCACCGAGGACGAGCTGAAGATGGCGGAAAAGGACCTGCAGAAGCTGACCGACGACAGCTGCAAGGAACTGGACAAGCTCCTGGAAAACAAGGAAAAGGAGCTCCTGTCTGTCTGATGGGCCTGTTTTCCAAGAAAATTCATCATCACGGGGCGGGGCAGGTGGACAAGAGCCGCCTGCCCCGCCACATCGCTATTATTATGGACGGCAACGGTCGTTGGGCGAAGCAGCGGGGTCTGCCTCGCACTGCCGGACATAAGGTGGGGGCCGAGACCTTCCGCAAAATCGCCACCTACTGCAAGGACCTGGGGGTGGAATACCTGACGGTGTACGCCTTCTCCACGGAAAACTGGAGGCGTCCCGCCGACGAGGTCAGCACCATCATGGCCCTGCTCAAGCAGTATATGCTGGAGGCCATCGACTCTATGGAGCGGGACCAGATCCGCCTGCGCTTTCTGGGGGACCTGTCCGCCATCTCACCGGAGCTGCAGGCCCTGGTGGACCGCACCAATGAGATCTCCACCCACATCCACGGGTTCCAGGCCAACGTCTGCCTGAACTACGGCGGCCGGGAGGAGATCCTCCACGCCGCCCGCCGCTTCGCCCGGGACTGCGCCGACGGTACCGCTGACCCGGACAGCCTCACTGAGGCGGGCTTCTCCGACTATCTCTACTCCGCCGGGATTCCGGACCCGGAGCTCATCATCCGTACCAGCGGCGAGGAGCGCCTGTCCGGCTTCCTGCTGTGGCAGTGCGCCTATTCGGAGTTTTACTTCTGCGACACCCTGTGGCCGGACTTCGACGCCCGGGCCTTAGACAAAGCCATCATCGCCTACCAGAGCCGCGACCGGCGGTTCGGCGGCGTGAAATAGAGAGGATACAAACATGAAACAGAGGATATTGGTGGCTGTGGTGGGCATTCCCGCCCTGCTTGCCGTGCTGTGCATCGCTCCCGCCTGGGCCACGGCCCTGCTGCTGGCGGCCCTGTCCGTCATCGCGGCCCACGAGCTGCTGACGGCGGTGTCCGGCCCGGACAAGGCCCGGCGCTGGACGGTGCTGCCCGCCCTGTGCGGCGTGCTGCTGCTGGGGCGGCAGGTATTTTCCTGGCCGGGCCTGGAGTGGCTGCTGCTGGCGGCGGCTTTGACCCTGCCCCTTTCCGGGGTGCTGACCTACGGAAAGCCTCAGGCCCTGACCTTTACCGACGTCTGCGCCATGGCCGCGGCGGGCTTCGCCATCCCCTGGGCCTTCTCGGGGCTGTACGGCCTGCGGATGCTGGAGGGGGGGTACCTTCTGGTGCTGACGCCGCTGGTGGCGGCCTTCTGCAGCGATGCCCTGGCCCTGTTCACCGGCATGGCCCTGGGCCGTCATAAGCTGGCCCCCCTGGTCAGCCCCCATAAGACCGTGGAGGGCGCGGCAGGCGGCCTGGTGGGCGGCATGGCCGGTATGGCCATTTTCTGCCTGGTGTACCGGGCCATCACCGGCGTGAACCTGGGCCTGCCCCTGTGCGTGGCCCTGGGCCTGCTGGGGGCGCTGCTGGGGGAGCTGGGGGACCTGAGCTTCTCCGCCGTGAAGCGCCAGTATGGCATCAAGGACTATGGCCGTCTGCTGCCGGGTCACGGCGGCGTGCTGGACCGGTTCGACAGCGTGCTTTTTGCCGCCCCGGTGCTGTGCGCCCTGCTGCGGGCTTTGGCGGCATAAACGGCATAAGGAGAATCGCAACATGACAAAAACCATTTCCCTGCTGGGCTCCACCGGCTCCATCGGCCGCCAGACCCTGCAGGTGGCCCGGGAGCTGGGCCTTTCCGTGGCGGCCCTGACCGCCAACCGCCAGGTGGACCTGCTGGAGCAGCAGGCCCGGGAGTTTCACCCCGCCCTGGCGGTGCTGTACGACCGGGACGCCGCCCGGGAGCTGCGCCTGCGCCTGTCGGACACGGACATCCGGGTGGAGGCGGGGCCGGAGGGCCTGCTGCTGGCGGCTCAGCTGCCCCAGGCCGACACCGTGGTCACCGCCGTTATGGGCAGCGTGGGCCTGGAGCCCACTCTGGCCGCCATCCGCCGGAAAAAGCGCATCGCCCTGGCCAATAAAGAGACCCTGGTCTGCGCCGGGGAGCTGGTCATGGCCGAAGCGGAGCGCTGCGGCGCGGACATCGTCCCCGTGGACTCCGAGCACAGCGCCATTTTCCAGAGCCTCCAGGGCTGCCGGGACCGCAATGAGGTCCGGCGGCTGCTGCTGACCTGCTCCGGCGGCCCCTTCTTCGGCCGCAGCTATCAGCAGCTGGAGTCTGTCACCCCCGCCGATGCATTGAAACACCCCAACTGGAGCATGGGTGCAAAAATCACCATCGACTCTGCTACCCTGATGAACAAGGGCCTGGAGGTCATCGAGGCCATGCGGCTGTACCGGCTGCCGGCGGAAAAGGTGGACGTGGTGATCCACCGCCAGAGCATCGTCCACTCCCTAGTGGAGTACCGGGACGGGGCCATGATCGCCCAGCTGGGCACCCCGGATATGAAGCTGCCCATCCGCTATGCCTTCACCTGGCCCTACCGGGCCCCCAGCCCGGACCGGCCCCTGGACCTGCTGACCTGCGGCGAGCTGACCTTCCGGGCCCCGGACATGGACGCCTTCCCCTGCCTGCGCATCGCCCGCCAGTGTGCCAGAACCGGCGGCACCGCCTGCGCCATCATGAACGGCGCCAACGAGACGGCGGTGGCCCTGTTCCTGCAGGAGCGCATCGGCTTCAACGACATTCCCCGCCTGGTGGAGTCCGCTCTTGACCGGGTGCAGGTGAAATATGCCCCGGACCTTCCGGATATACTGGAAGCAGACAGACAGGCGCGAGCCGCTGTACTGCAAACGGTAGGAGACATGGTATGATCTATATTATCGCAGCGATCCTGATATTCGGCGTCCTCATCGCCGTCCACGAGCTGGGCCACTTCCTGGCGGCCAAGGCCTGCGGCGTGCGGGTCAACGAATTTTCCATCGGCATGGGCCCCGCCCTGCTGAAAAAAACCAAGGGCGACACCCAGTATTCCCTGCGCCTGCTGCCCATCGGCGGCTTCTGCGCCATGGAGGGCGAGGAGGAGGACTCCGACGACCCCGCCGCCCTGAATAACCAGGGCTTCTGGCGCAAGCTCCTGATCTTCGCCGCCGGGGCCCTGATGAACTTCCTGGCGGGGCTTATCATCATCCTGGTGCTTTACGCCGGGGTCAAGGCCGTCAACGTCCCGGTGATCCGGGGCTTTGCCGAGGGCTGCCCCCTGGAATCCGCCGCCGGTCTCCAGGAGGGGGACCGCATCCTCTCCATCGACGGCGAGCGCATCTACACCTTCAGCGACGTGTCCCTGCTGCTGGGCCGCAACAAAACCGGGGATTTTGACCTGGTCCTCCGCCGGGACGGCCAGAAGCTCCGGCTGGAGAACTTCCACATGGAGCGGGGCGAGTATCTGGACCAGTCCGGCGAAAAGTTCACCGGCTTCGGCCTGTATTTCGGGGCGGAGGAGCTGACCTTCGGCGGGCGGCTGCAATACTGCTGGAACCAGGCGGTGGACTTTGTCCGCCTGGTGCGCCTGAGCCTCCAGATGCTCATCACCGGCGAGGCGGGCTTTTCCGATATGAGCGGCCCCGTGGGCATCGTCTCCACCATCACCACCGTGGGCGAGCAGTCCGAAAGCGCCCGGGCCGCCGCCGCCAACATCGCGTACCTGGCGGCCCTCATCGCCGTGAACCTGGCGGTGATGAACCTGCTGCCCCTGCCCGCCCTGGACGGCGGCAAGATCTTCTTCCTGGTGGTCAACGCCCTGTGTATGCTCACCATCCGCAAACAGATCCCCGCCAAATTTGAAAATTACGTCCACCTGGCCGGCTTCATCCTGCTGATGGGCCTGATGCTGGTCATCACCTTCCAGGACGTGCTGAAGCTGTTCCACTGAATCCCCTTTGCCTCAAAAGGGCGCCGCCCTTTTGAGGCAAATTATGCCATTTATCACACAATTACAGGAGGATAACACCATGAGCAAACAGATCCATGTGGGCGCCGTGGCCGTGGGCGGCGGCGCGCCGGTCAGCATCCAGTCCATGTGCAATACCCCCACCCAGGACGTGGAGCGCACCGTGTCCCAGATCCTCCGTCTGGAGCAGGCCGGGTGCCAGATCATCCGGGTGGCCGTGCCGGATATGGACGCCGCCCGGGCCATCGGCCCCATCCGCCGCCGCATCCACATCCCCCTGGTGGCGGACATCCACTTTGACTATCGCCTTTCCCTGGAGTGCGTCCGCCAGGGGGTGGACAAGATCCGCATCAACCCCGGCAACATCGGCTCCGCGGAAAAGGTCCGGGCCGTGGCCGACGCCTGCCGGGACCGGGGCATTCCCATCCGCATCGGCGTCAACGGCGGCTCCCTGGAGCGGGAGCTTCTGCAAAAATACGGCGGCGTCACCGCCCAGGCCCTGGTGGACAGCGCCCTGGGCCACGTCCGCCTGCTGAACGACTGCAATTTTGACGACATCTGCATCTCTGTCAAGTGCTCCCGGGTCCCCGTGAACATGGCCGCCTACCGCATGCTCCATGAGCAGACCCACTACCCCCTGCACCTGGGGGTCACCGAGGCCGGCACCCCCCGCCTGGGGGTGCTGAAATCCGCCATCGGCATCGGCGGCCTGCTGTGCCAGGGCATCGGCGACACCCTCCGTGTCAGCCTCACGGCGGACCCGGAGGAGGAGGTCCGCGCCGCCCTGGACATCCTGTCCGCCGCCGGCCTGCGAAAAACCGGCCCCGACCTGATCTCCTGCCCCACCTGCGGCCGCACCCGGTACGACATGATCCCCATCGCCCGTGAGGTGGAGCGCCGCCTCCAGGGCTGCACCAAGCCCATCACCGTGGCGGTCATGGGCTGCGTGGTCAACGGCCCCGGCGAGGCCCGGGCCGCCGACGTGGGCATCGCCGGCGGCGACGGCGAGGGCCTGCTGTTCCGCCATGGCGAAATTCTGCGCAAGGTTCCCCAGGACAAGCTGGTAGACGCCCTGATGGACGAGATCGACAAGCTGTAAGGGAGGGCCCCGTATGTGCGATAAGATACCGTTTTTCACCTTTTTCGAGAGCTTTGTGCCGCCCCGGGACCTGGGCCTGCTGCTCCACGACGCCTGCGTGGTGGGCGGCAGCATGGACCGGGCGGAGCGCACCATGGAGCTGGAGCTGACGGCCTCCGCCCCCCTGCCGGAGGCCGCCGTCACCGCCCTGCGCCAGCTGCTGATGGACCAGTATCAGCTGCGCCAGCTGCGGCTCCACTTCCGCACCCCCCGGCCCGCGGAGGACAAGTCCGACATCCTCATGGGCCGGGAGATCAAGGGCAAGCCCGTCCCCATCGACGGTCTGAACCCCAAGATGGGTGCCGTGGTGGTGGAGGGCAAGGTCTTTGCCGCCGAGTGCTACGAGACCCGCAAGCCCGGCGTCTGGCGTCTGACCTTCGACATGACGGATTACCGGAATTCCGTCACCGTCACCAAGTACATGGAGGGCAAGGAGGCCCAGTCCATGCAGAACGCCGTGTCCCCGGGCATGTGGCTCCGGGTCCAGGGCAATGTGGAGCTGAGCCGGGATGGCAAGGACATTCAGCTGCGCCCCTTCCACATCATGAAGATCCCCCACAAGCCCCGGGAGGACACCGCCCCGGAGAAGCGGGTGGAGCTGCACCTGCACACGAAGATGTCCAACATGGACGCCCTGACGGACACCGCCTCCGTCATCAAGCAGGCCATCGCCTGGGGCCACCCGGCCATCGCCATCACCGACCACGGCGTGGCCCAGTCCTTCCCGGACGCCTGGCACACCGCCAAGGGCAAGATCAAGATCCTCTACGGCGTGGAGGGCTACTTCGTCAATAACTTAGACGACCGCATCGCCGTCCACGGCCCCCAGGACCAGGACTTTTCCGACGAGATCGTCTGCTTCGATATTGAGACCACCGGCCTGAAGGTGGACCGGGAGGCCATCACCGAGATCGGTGCCGTGGTGCTGAAAAACGGCCAGGTCACCGACCGGTTCCAGACCTTCGTGAATCCCGGCCGCCGCCTGACGCCGGAGATCATCGGCCTCACCGGCATCACCGACGCCATGCTTTCCGACGCCCCCTCCCCCAAGGAGGCCCTGACGGCCTTTCTGTCCTTTGTGAACGGCCGCCCCCTGGCGGCCCACAACGCCGAGTTCGACATCAGCTTCATCCGGGCCGGCTGCCGCCGGGAGGGCATCCCCTTTGACCCCACCTATGTGGACTCCCTGATCCTGGCCCAGAATCTCCTGCCGGAGCTGCACAAGTTCAAGCTGGACATCGTGGCCGAGTATCTGGACCTGCCTGCCTTCAACCACCACCGGGCCTCCGACGATGCGGCCATGGTGGCCTACATGCTGATCCCGTTTTTCCAGAAGATGGAAAAGGAGCTGGGCATCCGCCGCCTCCAGGACATCAACCCCCAGATGCTGAAGCTGCGGCCCCAGGGCAGCAAGTCCGGCCGCTTCCCCAAGCACATCATCCTGCTGGCCAAGAACAAAATGGGCCTCAAGCACCTGTACCAGCTGATCTCCGCCTCCAACCTGCAATACTTCAAGCGGGTGCCCATCATCCCCAAAACCGAGCTGATGGCCCACCGGGAGGGCCTCATCGTCGGCTCCGCCTGCGAGGCCGGGGAGCTGTTCCAGGCGGTGAAGGACCACAAGGACTGGGCCGAGCTCAGGCGCATCGCATCGTTTTACGACTATCTGGAAATTCAGCCCATCTGCAACAATATGTTCATGCTCCGCAACGGCGACGTCCAGTCGGAGGAGGAGCTGCGGGAGTTCAACCGCACCATCGTCCGCCTGGGCCGGGAGCTGAACAAGCCCGTCTGCGCCACCGGCGACGTCCACTTCCAGGAGCCGGAGGACGAGGCCTACCGCCATATCCTTCTGGCCAGCAAGAAGTTCCCCGACGCCGACGCGCCCCTGCCCATCTACTTCAAAACCACCACCGAGATGCTGGAGGAATTTTCCTATCTGGGGGAGGAGCTGGCCCATCAGGTGGTCATCGACAACCCCCGCCACATCGCCGACCTGGTGGAGGAGATCGAGCTGCTGCCTCCGGGCCAGCTGTTCCCGCCCCGGCTGGAAAACTCCCAGGAGGACCTGAACCGCCTGGTCTGGGACAAGTGCCACGCCCTGTACGGCGACCAGCCTCCCCAGCTGGTGGTGGACCGGCTGAACGTGGAGCTGGGCAGCATCCTGGGGAAGTATGACGTGGTGTATATGTCCGCCCAGAAGCTGGTGCAGCGCAGTCTGGAAAACGGCTATCTGGTGGGCTCTCGTGGCTCCGTTGGCTCCTCTCTGGTGGCCTATATGTCCGGCATCACCGAGGTGAACTCCCTGCCGCCCCACTACCGCTGCCCCAACTGCCGCAACGTGGAATTTGTCACCGACGGCAGCTACGGCTGCGGGGCGGATATGCCCGACAAGGACTGCCCGGAGTGCGGCACGAAATACGTCAAGGACGGGTTCGACATCCCCTTCGAGACGTTCCTGGGCTACGGCGGCGGCAAGGTGCCGGATATCGACCTGAACTTCTCCGGCGAATACCAGGCCCGGGCCCACCGCCACGCCATCGAGATGTTCGGCCAGACCCAGGTGTTCCGGGCCGGCACCATCGGTACCCTGGCGGAGAAAACCGCCTTCGGCTTTGTCCGCAAATACCTAGACGAGCGGGGCCTCACCGCCGGCAATGCCGAGGTAAACCGCCTGACCCAGGGCTGCGTGGGCGTCCGCCGCACCACCGGCCAGCACCCCGGCGGCCTGGTGGTGGTCCCCGACGACATGGATGTGGAGGATTTCACCGCCGTGCAGCACCCCGCCGACGCCGAGGACGCCGACACCATCACCACCCATTTTGAATACCACTGCATGGAGGACAACCTTCTGAAGCTGGATATGCTGGGCCACGATGACCCCACCATGATCCGTATGCTGGAGGACCTCACCGGGGTCAACGCCCGGACCATCCCCCTGGACGACCCGGACACCATGAGCATCTTCACCTCCTCCCGGGTGCTGGGCTTTGAAAACGACGAGCTGTTAGGCCCCACCGGGGCCGTGGCCATTCCGGAGTTCAACACCCGGTTCACCCGGGGCATGCTGGTGGATACCCAGCCCAAGGACTTCAACACCCTGGTGCGCCTGTCCGGCTTCTCCCATGGCACCGACGTGTGGCTGGGCAACGCCCGGGACCTGATCGTCAGCGGCACCGCCTCCGTTCTGGAAACCGTGGGCTGCCGCGATGACATCATGCTCTACCTGATCCACATGGGCCTGGACCCCAAGATGAGCTTCAAGATCATGGAGGCCGTCCGAAAGGGCAAGGTGAAAAAGGGCGGCTTCCAGGACGGGTGGGAGGACGCCATGCGGGCCCACCAGGTGCCGGAGTGGTACATTGACTCCCTGGCCAAGATCGGCTACCTGTTCCCCAAGGCCCACGCCGTGGCCTATGTGATGATGGCCTTCCGCATCGCCTGGTTCAAGGTCCACCGCCCCCTGGCGTTTTACGCCACCTTCTTCACCGTCCGGGCCAAGGCGTTTGACGCGGAATACTGCTGCGCCGGCATCGACGCCGTCAAGCGGAAGATCCGCGAAATCGAAAACAACAAGGACGCCACCGCCGTGGAGCAGAACCTGATGGTCACCCTGGAGGTGTGCTACGAGTTCTATCTCCGGGGCTTCCACTTCGACACCATCAGCATCTACGAGTCCCAGGCCACCGCCTTCAAGATCACCGACAACGGCCTGCTGCCCCCCTTCATCTCCGTCCGGGGCCTGGGGGAGACCGCCGCCCAGGACACCGTGGAAAAGCGGAAGGGCAAGACCTTCATCTCCGTGGAAGAATTTTCCACCTGCTGCAGCAAGCTGTCCAAAACCCACATCGAGCAGCTGAAAGCCCTGGGCGCCTTCGCCGGCATGGCGGACACCAGCCAGATCACCCTGTTCGGATGACGGAGTGGCGCTTTGTGTGGTCCCATGGCGACGACCATGAGACGGGGCACGCCCTGTCCCGGGAGATGCTGGCTTTGTACCGGGACAAAAACCCCCAAAAGCGGGACATCCCGCCCTGTCCCTGGACAGTTTTTATCGGAAATAACGGTAAACCAATGGCAAGTGACTGTTATTTCAACATCAGCCACAGCCACGGCCTGGTGGCCTGCGCCGTGTCGGATGTCCCCGTGGGCATCGACGTGGAGAAAATCCGTCCGGTTCCGCCCCGGCTGATGGGTATTTTATCGCTACGAGAGCGGGAATCTGTGCGCTGTGACGCGGATTTCTTTCGGCTCTGGACCCTGAAAGAGGCGCTTATCAAGTGCCGCGGAGGCGTTTTGGGCCAAATCCGGCACGTTCACTTTGATTTGATCGGTTCATCCATCATTTGCTCTGTCCCCGGCTATTCCTTCTCCCTGCTCCCGGCCCCGGCAGGCTACGCCGCCGCCCTCTGCTGGGAAAATATAGAAGAAGCAACAGAAAGTGAGAAACAAAAATGAGCGTTTTTGACCGTATTTTTCAGAAAAAACAGAAGAAATCCAAACAAAAACGCGCAGAACCTCCCACGAATAACCCGGCTGTCCTCCTGGGCCGCCGGCTGGCGGCCTCCCTGCGGGAAAAAATCCCCGATACCGCCACCCTTCCGGAAATTCTCACTTATTTCGAGGAAATGTGCCGGATTCCCATGGAAAATGTGGAAATTCAGGACGATTTGATCACCTGTATAACCGACCCCTTCGGCGAAGAACCGGAGTGGATTCACTTCGCTCTGACCCGCCAGTTCCCGGATGGGGAGGGCGGATCGGTGGAGATCCTGCTGGATATCGGATTTCCGGACGTGAAGGGCCGTCTCCAGCTTGAGGACGAGCTGTGCAGCGACGAATTGGACGAAAGAGAGGATGTTTTCGACTACATTCGCCGTTCTGCCGGTTATATTGCCCTGGAGAATATCCCGCCTGTCGCCATGGACATCACCTGCGACCAGACATAAAATGGAGCCAAAAATACCGGAACCGGCAGATTTTCTGCCGATTCCGGTATTTTTATTGGCAAAATCAAAAGCGCCGCATAGCATGAAAGGGGAGGGGGAACCAAAATGGCCAAACGAGTTTATATCAGTCCCAGCGATCAGGTGGAAAACAAATACGCCTGGGGCAATACCAATGAGCATGTCCAGTGCCAGAGGATCGCCGAGGCGGAGACCGCCGCCCTGCGCCGCTGCGGCGTGGAGGTGCAGCTGGCAAAATTTGGAACCAGCATGGCCCAAAGATGCGCTGAATCCAACGCTTTTGGGGCGGACATCCACAATTGCGTCCACACCAACGCCTTCAACGGAAAGGTCACCGGCACCCGGCTGTTCTGCTTTGCCGTGCCCGGAAAGGGGTACGACGCCTGCCGGGCGGTCTTCGGCGCCCTGGCGCCGCTGACCCCGGGGACCTCGGAGAATATCCAGGCCAATTCCCGGCTGTATGAGGTGCGGACCCCGGCGGCTCCCACCGCCTATGTGGAGTGCGAATTTCACGACAATCCGGAAACAGCCCGGTGGATCATCCAGCACACCGATGAAATCGGCGAGGCCATCGCCCGGGGCCTCTGCCAGTATCTGGGGGTGGCCTATGCTCCGGCCCAGGCGGAAAAGCCCGCGCCCCAGCCCAAGGGGGACGGCCTGTTCCGGGTCCAGGTGGGGGCCTTCGCCAACCGAAACAACGCCGAAAAAATGCTGGAAAGGCTGAAAAAAGCGGGTTTTTCCGGATTTATATCCAGCGAAAAATAGCGCGCCGGTTGTCAAAAAACCTTTTTTGAGACTGTCGAAAAACCTTTGCATATCGCGTTCCCTCCCGGCGCATACTATGGCCGAACGCAAAAATTTCCAACGATTTCTTGCAGGAGGGAAACCATATGGTCAAGGATTTTATCGACACCAACGACTTTTCGGCCCGGGAGCTGCTGGACATGATCCAGCTGAGCCTGTCCATCAAGGACGCCATCCGGGGCGGCTATTACCCGCCGCTGCTGCGGCACATGAACCTGGGCATGATCTTTCAGCAGTCCTCCACCCGGACGCGGGTGTCCTTTGAGACGGCCATGAGCCAGCTGGGGGGCCACGCCCAGTATCTGGGCCCCGGCATGATCCAGCTGGGGGGACACGAGACCATCGAGGATACCGGCCGGGTGCTGAGCTATCTGGTGGACGTGGTGATGGCCCGGGTCATCCAGCACCGTACCATCGTGGACCTGGCCCGGGCCTGCTCCATTCCGGTGCTCAACGGTATGTCCGACTACAACCACCCCACCCAGGAGATCGGCGACCTGTGCACCATGGCGGAGCACCTGCCCCGGGGGAAGAAGCTGTCGGACTGCAAGGTGGTGTTCGTGGGCGACGGCACCCAGGTGTGCGCCTCCCTGGGCTTCATCACCACCCACCTGGGCATGAAATTCGTCCACTACGGCCCCAAGGGCCACCAGCTGACGGATGGCCACCAGGCCATCATGGAGCGAAACTGCCGGGAAAGCGGCGGCAGCTTCCTGGTCACAGACGACCGCAGCGCCGTCCGGGACGCGGACTTCCTCTACACCGACGTGTGGTACGGCCTGTACGAAAACGAGATGCCCAAGGAGCAGCGGGTGGAGGTGTTCCACGACTATCAGGTGAACCGGGAGCTGATGAGCCTGGGGGCCATCGGCTGCAAGTTCCTCCACTGCCTGCCTGCCACCCGGGGCGAGGACGTCACCGACGAGGTGGCGGACTCCGCCGCCTCCCTGTGCTGGGAGCAGGCCGGAAACCGGCTGACGGCCATGCGGGGCCTGCTGGTCTATTTCACCCGCTGCCGCCCGCAGCACACCGAACTGGAGGAGGCCGCCGCCCGGGAGCAGCTGGAGCGCTTTATGGCGGACCGGGGCCTGAGCTGACATGGAGAAACGCAAATTCCGCCTGGCGGACGTGGTGCTGTCCGTCATATGCGTGGTGTTCGTGGCGGAGGCCGCCGCCCCGGTGGCCTCCATCGGCAACAGCCAGTATTTCTGGTGGCTGTTCATGATCCTGGCGTTCCTGCTGCCCTATGGGCTGATCTCCTCGGAGCTGGGCACCGCCTTCCCCGGGGACGGCGGCCTGTATGACTGGATCCACACCGCCTGGCCCGACTCCCGATGGGGCGCCCGGGCCTCCTGGTACTACTGGATCAACTTCCCCCTGTGGATGGCGTCTTTGGCTGTAATGTGTCCGGAGCTGCTGGGGTATGTGTTGGGCTGGCAGCCGGGGCCGGTGTGGTCCCTGGTGATCCAGCTGGCCTTTATCTGGATCGTCACGGTGGTGGCCTTTTACCCGGTGTGCGACAGCATCGTCATCCTGAACCTCAGCGCCGCCATCAAGATTCTGCTGGCGGTGACGGTGGGGGTGCTGGGCATTGTGTATGTGGCCCGGAACGGCTTTGTCAACGATATGTCCGCCGGGACCTTCCTGCCCTCCTTCGACCTGGACAGCCTGTCGTATATCTCCGTCATCATCTTCAACTTCCTGGGCTTTGAGGTGGTGTGCACCTACGCCGGAAGCATGGCGGACCCCCGGCGGCAGATCCCCCAGGCCATCGTTACCGGCGGCGTGGTGATCGCTGCCATCTATCTGTTCTCCGCCTTCGGCATCGGGGCCGCCGTCCCCACCCGGGACATCAGCGTGGACTCCGGCCTCATCGACGCCGTGTCCCTGATGACCGGCCGCACCGGCGGGGTGCTGGTGGGCATCGTGGCCCTGCTGTTCCTGGTGACGCTGTTCGGCAACATGATCTCCTGGTCCATGGGGGTCAACTCCACCGCCGCCTACGCCGCCGAACGGGGGGACATGCCCGCCGTGTTCGCCCGGCGGCGGAAGGACAACGACATGCCCGTGGGCTCGGCCCTGGTCAGCGGGATCGTGGCCTCGGCGGTGTGCCTGCTGGGAGCTGCCATCCAGGCGGTAAGCCCGGATTCCTCCCTGTTCTGGAGCTTCTTCGCCCTGAACCTGGTGATGCTGCTGCTGAGCTATATGCCGGTGTTTCCGGCGTTTCTGGCCCTGCGGCGGAAGTATCCGCAGGCGGAGCGGCCCTTCCGGGTGCCGGGAGGCCCGGGAATGCTGCGGGTGCTGGCCTATGTGCCCATGGTGCTCATCGGCCTGTCCATTCTGTTCACCGCCGTGCCTCTGTCCACGGACCGGGAGACCCTGGCCACCATTCTGCCCATTACCGTGGGCTCTGTCATCAGTGTGCTGCTGGGCGAGCTGCTCATCGCCGTCCGGCGGCACCATCAACCCAGATCAGGAGGATAACGACTATGGCAAAACGTATTGTGGGAACCACCCCCCGGCAGGACGGGTATCGCATGCCCGGGGAATTTGAGGAGCAGACCGGCGTGTGGATGCTGTGGCCCCAGCGGCCCGACAACTGGCGGGGCGGGGCCAAGCCCGCCCAGCAGGCCTTTGCCGACGTGGCCCGGGCCATCGCCCGATTCGAGCCGGTGACGGTGTGCGTGAATCCCGACCAGTTTCAGAACGCCCGGGCCCGGCTGCCGGAGGACATCCGGGTGGTGGAAATGACCAGCAACGACGCCTGGGTCCGGGACTGCGGCCCCACCTTTGTGAAAAACGATCAGGGGGACCTGCGGGCGGTGGACTGGACCTTCAACGCCTGGGGCGGCCTGCATGACGGGCTGTACTTCCCCTGGGACCAGGACGACCTGGTGGCCCGGAAGATCTGCGAGCTGGAGGGGGTGGACAGCTACCGCACCGACGGTTTCGTGCTGGAGGGCGGGTCCATCCATGTGGACGGCCAGGGCACGGTGCTGACCACGGAGATGTGCCTGCTGTCCCCGGGCCGGAACCCGGAGCTAAGCCGCCGGGATATCGAAGAAAAGCTCTGCGACTATCTGGGGTGCGAAAAGGTCATCTGGCTGCGGGACGGCATCGACCCCGACGAGACCAACGGCCACATTGACGACGTGGCCTGCTTCGTGGCCCCCGGCGAGGTGGCCTGCATCTGGACCGAGGACCCGGAGAATCCCTTTTATCAGGCGGCCCAGGACGCCTTCCGCACCCTGAGCCAGGCCACCGACGCCAAGGGCCGGCGGCTGACGGTGCACAAGCTGTGCCTGACCCAAAAGCCCTGCTGTCTGGAGGGGGCGGAGACCATCGACGCCGTGGAGGGTACCGTACCCCGGGAAAACGGCGAGGTCAGCATCGCCTCGTATATGAATTTCCTCATCGTCAACGGGGCCGTCATCGCCCCCCAGTACGGCGATGAAAACGACCAGTTGGCCATCCAGCAGCTGCAGCAGATGTTCCCGGACCGGCAGATCGTGGGGGTCCAGACCCGGGAGGTGGCCTTCGGCGGCGGCAACATCCACTGCATCACCCAGCAGCAGCCCAAGGCGTGAGCGTGGGGGAGGAAGTATTTTTGCCAGGTACACGCCCCGGCAAAAAATGATTGCATTTGCTTTGCCGCCTGCGGGCACCAAACTCTGCGAGGCTTTTTTGACAAGAAAAATCCCGGGAGCGCCAAAGCGCTCCCGGGATTTTATGTAACCTTTTTGGCTATACGTCCGGACGGAACGATCAGATGATGTTCAGGGTGACGTTGTCGGTGGACTTCAGGTTGTTGTAATCGCTGTCGATGGTGATCTTGCCGTCAACGATATCCTTCAGCATGGTGTTGTACTCGTCAACAGTCCACTTGGTCAGGGACCAGGTAGCGGTGGGCAGACCCACAGCGTTCTCGTTGGCGCCCAGGGAGGTGCCCACGCCGCCGATGGAGGCGAACTCGTTGCTGTAGAACTTGCCCAGAGCCCACTGCACGGAGTCGGCCAGGCCCTTCATAGCGGAGGTAATGACGGTGTCGGACTCGGTGGACTGGTCAACGTCCACGCCCACGACCTTACCGTCGGCAGCGCCGGCAGCAGCGGCCACGGAGGCGAACATGGAGCCGCCGCAGGCGAACACGACCTCAGTGCCGGCCTCGTACCAGCCGGAAACCATGGTCTGCAGCTCGGGGGAAGCGGAGAAGCTGGCGCCATACTGCCAGGAATAGTTCATATCGACCTTCACGCCCAGCTCCTTGGCAGCGGCGTCAGCGCCCTGGACGAAGCCATAGCCGTAACGGCAGCAGGCGGGGTTGGTGCCGCCGCCACCGCCGGTGAAGCCCAGCTTGGTGAAGCCTTCCTTGACGACAGCGTAACCAGCCAGATAGCCGCACTGCTCTTCCTTGAAGGCGATACCGGCAACGTTCTTCAGAACGGGAGAGCCGTCAACGCCGGCTTCCTCGGTGATGGGATAACCATCCACGAACACGAAGGAGACATCGGAGAACTCCTTGGCGGCCATGCGCAGAGCGCCTTCCTGCATGAAGCCGGCGCAGACAACCACCTTGGCGCCGTTCTCCACGGCGGCCTTCATGGCCTCGTAACGGTCGTCATCGGTGGCCTGGTCCTTGTTGGCGGGCTGATAATACTTATAGGACAGCTTGTTGTTGGCAGCGTACAGCTTCACGCCGTCATAGGTGCCCTGGTTGAAGGACTTATCCTTCAGCTGGCCCACGTCGGTGATGAAAGCGATCTCGTACTTGCCATCCTCGGAGGTCATCTCGTCGTTGATCTGATCGGGATTGGTGATGGTCTGGGTCTGGTTGGGATCATCGTTGCCCTTGTTGGGGTCCTTGGCGGGCTGCTTGGAGCAGGCTGCCATAGACAGGACCATGACCACAGCAAGGAGCATTGCCAGAAACTTTTTCATGGTGAATCTACCTTCCTTTTTAATTTTGGGCGCGAAACGCCCCTTATAAGCACATTATAGCAGGGTGGGGTGAAAAGTGCAACCTTTTTTGTGCTAAGTTCTGTCTTTCGCCGGACTTAACCCCGCTGGGCCATTTTCACGGCGGCCTCCAGGCCGATCTTCATCATGTTGGTGAAGGTGGTCTGCCGCTCCTGGGGGGTCAGCTCGGTGCCCAGCACCAGGTTGTCACTGATGGAGCAGATGGCCAGGGCCCGCTTGCCCAGGTAGGCGGCGGTGCAGTACAGGGCGGCGGCCTCCATCTCCACGGCCATGACGCCCATCTTCTTCATGCGGTCGTTGCGGCCGGCGGCGTCATAGAAGGTATCGGAGGAGTACAGATTGCCCACGGGCATCTTCACGCCCAGCTCCCGGGCAGACTCCACGGCGGCCATCAGCAGGTCGAAGTCGGCAATGGGGGCATAGTGGACGCCCAGCTCATACTGGTCGGCGAAGCTGGAGTTGGTGCAGGCGCCCTGACCGGCCACCACGCTGCCCAGCTCCAGGTCCGCCCGCATGGCCCCGGCGGAGCCGACACGGATGATGTTCTCCACGCCGTACTGGGTGTACAGCTCATGGGAGTAGATGCCGATGGAGGGCATTCCCATGCCGGAGGCCATCACGGACACGGGCACGCCCTTATAGGCGCCGGTGTAGCCCTGGACGCCCCGGACGTTGTTCACCAGCACGGGGTTTTCCAGGAAGGTTTCGGCGATGAACTGGGAGCGCAGGGGGTCGCCGGGCATCAGAACGGTTTTGGCAAACGCGCCGGGGGCGGCGCTGTTATGGGGGGTAGACATGGCTGAGTTCCTCCTTGTATTGTGTTTAATTGTGTTTATTCCTGCTCCAGGGCCTTCACGGCCTTGACGATGCGGCTGGTGCCCAGACGGTCGGCCCCCAGGGCGATGAAGTCCCGGGCGTCGTCCAGGTTGGCGATGCCGCCGGCGGCCTTGATCTTCACATGGGGGGCCACATGGGCCTTGAACAGGGCCACGTCCTCCCGGGTGGCTCCGCCGCCGCCGAAGCCGGTGGAGGTCTTGATATAGTCCGCGCCGGACTCAGACACCACCCGGCACATCTCCACCTTTTCGGCGTCGGTGAGCAGGCAGGTCTCGATGATGACCTTCAGGAGCCGTCCCTGGCAGGCGTCCTTCACGGCACGGATCTCGTCCAGCACCCGATCGTACAGGCCGTCCTTTACCCAGCCGATGTTGATGACCATGTCGATCTCGGACGCGCCGTTGTTCACGGCGTCGGTGGCCTGGAAGCACTTGGAGGCGGTGGTGTCGTAGCCGTTGGGGAAGCCGATGACGGTGCACACGGCGATCTTGCCCGCCACATACTCCGCCGCCTGCTTCACATAGGAGGCGGGGATGCACACGCTGGCGCAGCCGTACTTCACGCCGTCGTCGCAGATGGCCCGGATCTGGTCCCAGGTAGCCGTCTGGGACAGCAGGGTGTGGTCCACCCGGGCCAGAATGGGCTTGAGCTCGTTGTTCATAATAAAATGATCTCCTTTCGGATGAATTGCCATTTGGTATGGGATTACAGCCCCTATTGTAGCAGAAAAAAACGACTTTGTAAACCTTGACACCGGCGGCGGGGCAAGGGTCTGCAACAGGGAATCCATGAACAGGAGCAGCAGGCAGAGGGTACATATCGAACATGACCTCGTAGGCTACATCCCCTTGGACGAGCTGCTAAAAGCGGAACAGGCATGACCGAAATCATGCCTGTTCCAAGAAATTTGATTTTACTGTCTTACCAGCAGAGAGCATTTCGCCGCAGCCTTTTTATAGCGCTTTCACACAATATAGTGCGTCAAAAGCATCGGATAAAGTGTTTTTTCCGGCAGTAGCGGTACGGCGTGTCGGGGGTTTCGGCCCGGGCCAGGAGGTTGGCGGCAAAGACCAGGTCATGGATGGCGATGCCGTAGTTATACACCAGGATGCGCTGGACATTGTCCGTGCAGCCGGGGGCGGCACCGTTGAGCACGTCGGCGACGTTGGTGGTGACGGGGGCGAAGTGGTCAAAATACCTGAAGCCCCGGATCTGCTCAATTTCATCGGTGAACACCCGGTCGAAGAACAGGTCGCAGTTCTGGAAGCTCATGGTACAGATGGGGATGACGGTGCAGCCCTCCTTGAAGTACTCGTCGGTGACGAAGTTCTCCGTGACCTTGGTAATGGCGGAGATCACCAGGTCAGAGCCGCCGATGACCTCCTCATAGGTGTCGCACAGGACGAAATGCACGTCCGGGTCCTGACGGAACAGGTCCATGATGCGGTTTTCGTGGCCGTGGCGGCCGATCATCTTCACCATGGCCAGGTTGCCCCGCTCATAGATGCAGGGCATGACGTTGTAATAGTCGCCGTCCTGCTGGGAGATGTGGATTTTGGGGGGCAGGGTGTAGCCGGACTTTTCCCGCAGGGCCTCGTCCACTCAGCGGATGAGCTCGCTGTCCGGAGTCTCGGCTGCAATGGCCCGGACGGCTTCAAAATCAAGTACTTTCGTGTGTTCTCTCTCCATTTTCATCTTTCTTCTCTCATATAAGCCCTCCGGCTTTCGCCGGAGGGCTTCAGGGGTCATCAATAGAGCTTGGCTCCGGCGGGGATGTGGGGATCGACCATCAGCAGGTGGAGCTTCTCCTGGCCGTTTTCCTGGTGCACGGCGGAGATGAGCATACCGCAGGACTCGATGCCCATCATGGGCCGGGGCGGGAGGTTCGTGATGGCGATGCAGGTCTTGCCTACCAGCTCCTCCGGCTCATAATACTCGTGGATGCCGGAGAGGATCACCCGATCCGTGCCGGTGCCGTCGTCCAGAACGAACTTCAGGAGCTTCTTGGACTTCTTCACGGCTTCGCATTCCTTGACCTTCACGGCCCGGAAATCGGACTTGGAGAAGGTGTCGAAATCCACCAGGTCGGTGAACAGCGGTTCGATCTGCACGTTGGAGAAGTCGATCTTCTCCTCCACGACAGGGGCGGTGGGAGCGGTCTCGGCGGGCTTTGCGGGCTTCTTGTCGGTATCCAGCGGCTTCATGGTGGGGATAAGATTCCTCACATGGAATAGCTGTGTAGAAGCCCTGTTAATACTGTGCTTTGCTTACAGGTCACATTTTCCCGTGTGTGATAACTCTGTACATTTCCCTGCTGAAAGCATACACCATAGTGGTGCTCCAAGTGGTGTATGTGGTGCAACTCCAACCTTTCGCACCTCCGAAAGATTGTAGTCAATATTATAACAGTAGAATCTCAGAATTTCAATGGGTTTCAGGTCGTCCCGTAAGGAATTCAGAAAAAACTTCAATACTCTGCTTACATTCACTCTTTATATTGTGCCCGTCTAAAGCGTGGTTATAAACGGATATGCAAAGTTCAATCCCGTACTACGCCACGCCGTTAATCCTCTATCACAAGACAATTTACCTTTCCACTGAACGCTGTACAGGCATCTATTGATACCCGCAACGATTCTGGCGTTACTGCAAATCGGGCAATACTCGCCGCTTGATCTTGCCTTTGCGCTGGCCTGCCACTCATGTCCACAACTGCCATGCCACCAATATAGTTTTTTAGAACCATAGGGTACATCATCCG
>ERZ773260.1332-NODE-1332-length-32555-cov-20.491723_pt1 | contig 32555 bp, 34 predicted proteins | sample MGYA00511387_ERZ773260 | MGnify/ENA primary metagenome ERZ773260 (study PRJEB29015, sample SAMEA2737745) | human gut metagenome | biome: human gut; feature: human-associated habitat; material: faeces | place: China | collected 2012 ...
AAACAAAAAAACAGACTAATAAGAAAGTTAATCTGTTTTTTATGGTGCGAGTGACTTAGTTAAAAAATAAGCAAACTTTCTGCCTCGTTTGATGCGGCTTGCAAAAATTATAAATATCATCAACGCTCTCCCTAAAAACAGTCCACAGGACTGTTTTCTTAACGGTCGCCTTCAAGTCCCGTTATCAATTTGCTTGTAAAACAAAAAAACAGACTAATAAGAAAGTTAATCTGTTTTTTATGGTGCGAGTGACGGGACTTGAACCCGTACGTCGTGAAACACACGCCCCTCAAACGTGCCTGTCTGCCTATTCCAGCACACTCGCTAATATTAAGTTTTTGTATTGAGATTGTTTCCTCTCAATCAACGAGTGTTATTATACCACCGTAATTTACAAATGTCAACACTTTTTTTGAAAAAATACATTTCAGAAGCAATAAATTTGCAATTTGTATTTTTATGTGTTATAATAAAAATGTTGTGATGTTGAAAAACATCAGTAAATAACAGAATAAAAGGTATTGTGAAGGAGAAAATATGAATAAAAAAATAAGTAAATTTGTTTCTTGCGTTCTTGCTGTAACTTTGTTTATGAGCCTTCTTACTGTTACCGCTTTTGCGGCAGAAAGTAATTATGATTTGAACGGCGACGGAAAGGTATCAGTATCTGATGTAACCGCTTTGCAGTTAAGACTTTCGGGGAACAGAAGTAATTGGACCGATGCATACGAAAAGCGTGCGGATATTAACGGTGACGGCAAAATTGATATTAATGATGTAACCGCTTTGCAAAATATTCTTATGAATGCGTCAAGCGGAGGTACAAGCAGCGGAGCAAGTGCAGCTAATTCATTTTTAATTAAATTACCGTCAAATAAAATTGACAGCAGTTATCAGGGAAGAACATATAAACTTTCCGATAAAGAAAGGGCTTACATAGAAAAAATTGTAATGGGTGAGTTCGGTACTTCTTATGCAGGTTCTGTATTTATTGCACAGTGTATAAGAGATGCTCTTGTTTACGGATATTGCAAAAATCCTATGGATTTAAGAAAATCATCTGCCAACGGCGGTATGGGGTATGACGGATACAGAGAAAATGTAAACGCAAACGCTAAAAATGCCGTGTCATATGTTTTTGACAATGGCGGTAACGCTGTTCAGCACCGTATACTTGTAATGTGTACAGATGAGTATTATAACGCTTATCCGAACAATTGGCATTCAACTCAAAATTACATAACAAAATACGAAAATGTACTGTTTTTTGACTATTGGAACTGATTTTTACCGCTGACCGAGAGGTTGGCGGTATTTTTTATGCAACTTAACCTTTGTATTCTGCATTTTACCTAAAAATACTTTAAATTGAATACAATTTCTGCTATTCTATAAATGTACTTAATAAATGAATTTAACTTCACAGAGGGAATATATGAAGATAAAGATAATTAAAGACAGCACGGTTACCGAAGCCGAGATTACGGTTAAATGTGCGGCTGTTGACGAGAATTTAAAAAGACTGCTTGACGAGCTTGAACATAACAATGCAAAGCTGACAGGCAGAATTGATGATAAAACATTTCTTATATCTGCTGAAATGATTTATTACTTAGAAAGCGTTGATGAAAAGACATTTATTTATTCTCAAAATAAGGTGTATGAAACCGATTACAAACTCTATCAGACAGAACAGCTTTTACCGCAATCCGATTTTGTAAGGATAAGTAAAAATTGTATTCTTAATATAAGCAAACTTACGAGTGTAAAGCCATTGCTTAACGGAAAAATGGAAGTACATATGAATAACGGAGAAGTTCAGATTGTAAACAGACATTATTTAAAAGATTTTAAAAGTAAATTCGGACTGTAAAGGGGATAGAACAATGAATAAATTAAGTCAGTTTTTTTCTGTTTTTGTAAATTCATTTGCTTGGCAAACACTTATACTTGCTTTGCTTAATGTATTTTTAGGCAGCGGTTTTGTTTTTAATGCATACAGCGTGATTCAATGCTTTATTGTCGCATTGGTTATTTCTGTATTAATGTTTGTGACCGACATGATATTGTCAAACGGTTTTAAACTCAAACTTAGTTTGTTGACTGTAAGCATAATAGATATTTTAGAAGTTTTTGCCGTGGTTATGGTAGTAGGCGGAGCAATATTCGGTTGGTTTGATTTTGTAATGTCAGACTTGCTGATTGCGGCAGGTGTAATTATTGCGGTATTTTTGATAGTGTTTACAATTCATATGTTGAGAATGAAAGCAGATTCAAATACGATTAATAAAATATTAAAGGAGAGAAACAGCAATGAAAAAAGCAATAGTAATTGAAAATTTAACAAAGACTTACGGCGATTTAAAGGCTGTTGACAATATTAGTTTTTATGTTGAAGAAGGCAGTCTGTTTGCATTTTTAGGACCGAACGGAGCGGGAAAGTCAACCACCATAAGTATATTGAATACTTTTTTAAAGCCTGACGGCGGCAGAGTTGAAATCGGCGGAAGAATACTCGGAAAAGAAGATTCAAAAATAAGAGCCGAAATCGGTGCGGTATTTCAGGAAAGTTTGCTTGACCCGCTGCTTACCGTAAAAGAAAACCTCTCAATTCGAGGCAGTTTTTACGGATTAAAAGGTAAAAGTTTGAAAAATGCAGTTGCCGATGCTATCGAAAAATCGGGCGCAACCGATTTTATGAACAGACCGTACGGTAAACTTTCGGGCGGTCAGCGCAGAAGAGCAGATATTGCAAGAGCATTGATTAATACACCTAAAATATTATTCCTTGACGAACCGACTACAGGACTTGACCCGCAAACAAGACTTTCAGTATGGGAAACCGTAAGTAATTTACGAAAAGAATACGGGATGACGGTTTTTCTTACCACTCATTACCTTGAAGAAGCAGAGAACGCAGGATATGTTGTAATTATGGATTCGGGTAAAATTGCGGCGCAAGGAACTCCCGTTGAACTTAAAAGCAAATATGTTTCGGATATGCTTACAATATACCATAAAGGCAGTACAATGGCGGATATTGAAAGGATACTGAAGTCAAAAAATATGAAATACACATTTACGAAAGAAACCGTGAAAATTCCCGTTAAGTCAACTTTTGCAGCTTTGCCGATAGTCAATGAGCTAAAGGATTACATATTTGATTTTGAAGTTCAGAAGGGTAAAATGGATGATTTATTTGTAGCTGTTACAGGAAAGGAGATAAAGTAATGCTTGCTTTGGTAAAAAGAAATATTAAAATATATTTCAGAAATAAGGGCGCTTGGCTTGCATCTTTGCTTACGGTGTTTATAATCATCGGCTTGTATGCGCTTTTTCTCGGAGATCAACTTTCAAAAGGTTTTGAGGGTATAGGACTTGACAGTCCAAGACTTCTTACAGACGGTTGGATAATGGCAGGTATTATTTCTATTATGCCGCTTTCAATATCTCTCGGTGCGGTATCAATAGTAAGCGACAGGTCAAAAGGACTTTTTAAAGACTTTTACTGTTCACCTGTAAGCCGCAGCAGAATAACTCTCGGATATATTTTAAGTCTTGCTTTGATTTCGTTTTTTATTACATTGATAGGTTTTATTCTCGGTGAAATATACATAGTTGTAAACGGCGGAGAATTATTAAGCCTTTTGAATATGCTTAAGGTTGTCGGCATAATTGCAATTGACGACCTTGCGACAACTTCTATTGTTATGTTTATTGCAATGTTTATAACAACCGAGGGTGCATATACCGCCGTATGTACAGTTATAGGTACAATTTCCGGATTTATTACAGGTATTTATATTCCTGTAGGTTCGTTACCTGATTCGGTTGCAACTGCAGTAAAATGTTTTCCGATTTCTCATGCGGGTAGTATGTTAAGACAGATTTTTACAGAGAGTGCAATTACCGAATGTACTAAATCTGTACCTGCCGAATTAAAATCTGATGTAATTAATCAGATTAATTCCGAGATGGGTATAATCTATTCATTCGGCGACCATACGGTGACTGATTTTGAAAGCATAATTGTTCTTGTTGCAACCGCAGCGGTTTTCTTTGTACTGACAGCTTTTGCGGCAAGAAGAAAAAAGAAGTAATTTATTTTAAATAATATACATAATAGGGGCGTTGTTTACATACAATGCTCTTATTTTTTATATAAATGCTTTTATTTCTTTGAAAATTATGTTATACTAAACAATGTATATTAGATTGGAAAACTAAATTATAGATTCGGAGATGATATGATGAATTCTATTGAAAGAAAAATTATTGCCGACGGTGTTGCTTTTAACAACATCAAGGTAAATAGATTTAAAACAATCAGAATGAGCATTAATCTGTATGTACCTTTAAATGTTGAGGATGCGGCACACAATGCTCTTTTGCGTGGATTGCTTACACGCTCATGCAAGGCTTACCCTGATTTTACTCAATTCAGCAAAAAGCTCAGCGCTCTTTACGGAACAGATATTGTATCAAGCGTAAAAAAGACAGGCGCTTATCAGGTGCTAACTTTTACAGCGGTTGGTATTGACGACAGATATGTGTTTACCGATGAAATCATTTCAGCGGAAATTTCAAAGCTTTTGTGTGAGGTTATCTTTAATCCTAACATTACCGACGGTAAATTTAATGATAATGATTTTGAGCAGGAACGCAGACAGTTGCTTGACGCTATTGATGCAGAGTTTAACGATAAGCGTGGCTATGCGATAAGCACAATGCTTTCAAATATGCTTAAAAACGAAACCTGCGGAATCAAGCGTTACGGCAGTGTTGAAGAAATCAAAAAGATTACTCCCGAAAGCCTTGTGGATGCGTGGAAAAAATTATTAAAAGACTCTGTTGTGGAAATTTTCTATATCGGTGACAGCGGTGCCGACAAAGCGGAAAAAGTATTTACAGACGCATACAGCAAGATTGACAGAACACCTTGTAAGGTTGATATGAGTTATGTCAAGAGTGCGGACGAAGTACAGCGTGTTGTTGAAGAAATGGATGTTTCACAGTCAAAACTTGTACTCGGTTTCCGTTCGGGTGTCGGCTGTACAGATACCGAAAAAGAGTGGATTGCAGGCAGACTTATGTGCGCTGTTCTCGGAGGTACCGCCAACTCAAAACTTTTTAACAATGTAAGAGAAAAGCAGAGCCTTTGCTACTACTGTGCGGCAAGCTACAATTTTATTAATGGTCTTATGATTGTTGACAGCGGCGTACTCAATGAAAATATTGAAAAAACCGAGAAAGCAATTCTCAAAGAAGTTGAAGATATGAAAAACGGCAATATCACCGACTTTGAAATTGAGGCTACAAAGCGTGCAATAGTAAACGGATTCCGTACATCCAACGATACCACAGCCGGTATAGACAACTGGTATTCTTCACAGTTTATAAATGACGGTTTTAACAGCATTGAAGAACTTGCGGCAAAATATAATGCAGTTACAAAGGAAGAAATTGTAGAGGCAGCCAAAAAGCTCACACTTGATACTGTATATGTTCTTAAAAATAAATAAACTGCGAAAGGAAGTGTGTTAAATGGATATTAAAGAAATAAAATCTGAAAGAGTTGCAGAAAAATATTATAAAATAAATCATCCGTCGGGACTTACAATTTATGTATATCCAAAAGAGGGATACAATTCGGCTTATGCTATTTTCGGTACACGCTACGGCAGTATTAATACAAAGTTTTCCGTAGATGACGGCGAAACAATTACCGTACCTGACGGTATAGCGCATTATCTTGAGCATAAACTTTTTGAAAGCGAAGACGGCGACGCATTTGTTCGTTATGCACAAACAGGTGCAAATGCCAATGCTTATACAAGTTTTGAAAAGACCTGCTATCTTTTTTCTTGTACAGAAAAATTTGATGAAAGTCTTGAAATTTTACTTGATTTTGTTCAGTCACCGTATTTTACTGCGCAGACCGTAGCTAAGGAACAGGGTATTATCGGTCAGGAAATCAAAATGTATGATGATGCACCTGACTGGCGAGTAATGTTCAATATGCTTGAAAATATGTATCACAATCACCCTGTAAAGATTGATATTGCAGGTACGGTTGAAAGTATTGCTGAAATTACAGCCGAAAAATTATACGAAGTGTATAATGTGTTCTACAACCTTAACAATATGGTGCTTTGCGTTTCGGGCAATGTTACTGTCGACAAGGTTTTAAAAACAGCCGACAGACTTTTGAAACCGAGTGAAAAACATACTATTCACAATGTATTTGAAAACGAGCCTTACGAAATTGTTAAGCCGTATGTAGAACAGGAATTTTCTGTTTCTATGCCTATATTTAATCTAGGATTTAAGGAAAAAGCGGATTGCGTAAAAGGCGACGCACAGGCGGCTCATACAGATATTTTGCTATTCCTTTTAGCGTCTGAAACAAGTGAATTGTATCGTAAATTACTTGATGCAAACCTTATTAACAGCTCGTTCTCTTATGAACTGTTTGACGGCCCCGGTTACTGTTCGGTTATCTTTGGCGGTGAGTCAAGAGAACCGCAGAAAGCAGCGGAAATGATTAAGGATTATATTGTTAAACTTAAAGAAAACGGAATTGATAAGGAAGAGTTTGAAATTGCCAAAAAATCAATTTACGGCGATACAGTTGCATCTCTCAATTCTGTAGATACAATTTCAAATATTCTTGCCGACTACCATTTCAAAGGCAATAATATGTTTGACTATATTGATGAAATTGCAAACGCTACAATAGAAGATGTTACAAAGCGACTTGATTGTATGCTTGATGTAAATAACTGTACTTTGTCGGTTGTAAAGCCAATTCAGGACGGTGAAAAGTAATGGACTATAATGTTTCGTTTCCGGGACTTGGTCTTGAATTTACCGTAAATCCTGTTGCTTTTACCATTGGTAATTACCCGGTTTATTGGTACGGTATAATTATTGCGTCGGGACTTCTGCTTGCAGTGCTTTATGCCTATGTCAGTTCCAAACGATACAATGTTGACGGCAATAAGCTGATTAATTGTATTCTTGTGGGAATCATAACGGGTATTATTGGCGCAAGACTTTACTATTGCTTTTTTGAATGGGATTATTACAGCAAAAATCCGATTGAAATTCTCTATATAAACAACGGCGGTCTTGCAATTTACGGCGGCATTATCGGTGCGCTTTTAGGCGGTCTTACGGTTGCAAAAATTCAAAAAATGAAAGTTATGCCGATTCTCGATATTACTATGATGGGCTTTTTGCTCGGACAGGGAATAGGCAGATGGGGCAATTTTATGAATCAGGAGGCATTCGGCGCACCTACCGATTTACCGTGGGGAATGGTAAGTCAGGGTACAGACAATGTTGCGGTTCACCCGTGCTTTTTCTATGAATCGGTATGGTGTCTGCTCGGATTTGTGATTTTGCATTTCTATGGTAAATACAGACAAAGATATGCAGGACAAATTTTCTTCAGCTATCTTGTGTGGTACGGCTTTGAAAGAATGATAGTAGAGGGACTCAGAACAGACAGCCTTTACCTGCATTTTGAAATTTTCGGCAATGCGGTAAAAGTATCGCAGCTTTTATCGGCAGTTATATTTGTTGCGGGTATTGTAATGCTTTTAATAAACATAAAGAGAAAGGACAGTTTTTATGCAGATTATAGACGGAAAAAAGGTATCGGCTCAGGTAAAGCAAGAAGTAAAAAATGAAACCGAGCTTTTAAAGAAAGAATATTCGATTACACCGGGACTTGCCGTTGTAATCGTAGGTGACGACCCTGCCTCAAGGGTATATGTAAACAATAAAAAGAAAGCCTGCGAGCTTGTGGGATTTCATTCTGAGGAATATGCTTTGCCTGCCGAAACCACACAGGAGGAGCTTTTAGACCTCGTAAAAACACTTAACGAGAAAAAGGACATTAACGGTATCCTCGTTCAGCTCCCACTTCCAAAGCATCTTGATGATAAGGCAGTAATCGAGGCAATAAATCCGCTCAAAGATGTTGATGCGTTCCATGCTGTAAATGTAGGTAAAATTATGCTCGGCGAGTATGATTTTCTCCCTTGCACACCTGCCGGCGTAATGGAAATGCTCCATTATTACAATATTGAAGTCAGCGGCAAAAATTGTGTTGTAATCGGCAGAAGCAATATTGTAGGCAAACCTATGGGAATGCTTTTACTTCACGAAAACGGCACTGTAACAATTTGCCACAGCCGCACAAAGAATCTTGCAGAGGTTTGCAGCAGGGCAGATATTCTTGTTGCAGCGGTAGGCAAACCGAAGTTTGTTACGGCAGATATGGTAAAAGAGGGCGCTGTGGTAATTGATGTAGGTATGGACAGAGATGAAAGCGGCAAACTTTGCGGTGATGTTGATTTTGAGAATGTAAAGGACAAATGTTCATACATAACACCTGTTCCGGGCGGTGTTGGTCCTATGACAATTGCAACACTTATGAAAAACACTGTAAAGGCTGCAAAAATTCAGAATAACCTGTAAAAATAAGGTTGACAACAAATTATATTTGTGTTATGCTATATAAGCCGCATATTGTGGGTTGTTAAATGAGTTATTCTCTACCTGCAGATAGCGAGACATATGTAAAGGTGGGTACTAAAATGTACGCAGTTATTCAGACAGGCGGTAAGCAGTACAAGGTAACAAACGATCAGGTTATCTTCGTTGAAAAGCTTAACGCAGAGGCAAACGATACAGTAACATTTGATGTTATTGCTGTTGGCACAGATGACGGCATTAAGGTTGGCACTCCTGTTGTTGAGGGTGCAAAGGTTACTGCAGAGGTATTAAAGAACGGTAAAGGCAAGAAAATCAGAGTTGCTACTTACAAGCCAAAGAAAGGCGAGAAGAGAGCAATGGGTCACAGACAGCCTTACACACAGGTTAAGATTACTTCAATCGAGATCTGAGAATGATTACGGTAACATTTTTTAAATCGGCTGATTATTTTAAAGGCTTTAAAATTTCGGGACATGCTGATTTTAATACCAGTGGGCCTGATATAGTGTGTGCAGGCGTAAGCTCTGCGGCAATTATGACAGCCAATACAATCACCGAGGTTCTGCATACGGATGCAGAGGTTACCGACAGCGACGGCTTTATTAATTTAAGCCTTAGCAGTGCAGAGGCAAAAGAAGCGTCTCATTTAATTGAGGGCTTATGGCTTCACTTATCTGCTTTACAAAAGCAGTACAAAAAGTATATTAAAGTTATTATTTCGGAGGTGTAAGGTAATGATTAAGGTAAATCTTCAGCTTTTCGCTCATAAAAAAGGTATGGGTTCTACAAAGAACGGCCGTGACAGTGAATCAAAGCGTCTTGGTGTAAAGCGTGCAGACGGACAGAAGGTTCTCGCAGGCAACATCCTTGTTAAGCAGAGAGGTACTCACATTCATCCAGGTAACAACGTAGGTATCGGTTCAGACGACACATTATTCGCAAAGATCGACGGCGTTGTAAAGTTTGAGCGTGTAGGCAAGGACAGAAAGCGTGCAAGCGTTTATCCTGTTGAGCAGTAATTTGCGCATTATCTTAGGGTGGATATTTATTATCCACCCTTTTTTGTTAGGTATTGATTTTTATTGTACTTTGAGGGTATAATAAAAATGGGTTTACAATTCATAATACTTAATTTTAAATCGTGATTTTCGGCAAATTTTGATAATGAATTAATCACGCATTATAAATTATGAATTAGAAATAAATTCGTCATTTGGAGGTTAGCAGAGATGTTTGTAGATACAGCGAAAATTTATATAAAAGCCGGTGACGGCGGTGACGGTGCGGTATCGTTTCACCGAGAAAAATATGTTGCGGCAGGCGGCCCCGATGGCGGTGACGGCGGCAGAGGCGGAAATGTAGTGTTTGTTGCAGACACTAATCTTTCAACTCTTGCCGATTTCAGATATAAACGCAAATACCTTGCAAAAAAAGGCGAAAACGGTCGAGGCGGTCGCTGTAAGGGCAAAAATGCCGAAGACCTTATTATTCGTGTGCCGCTTGGCACTCTTGTTAAGGAAGAAGAAACAGGCAGAGTTTTGGCGGATGTATCGTCTGCCGAGCCATATGTTGTGGCAAAAGGCGGTAAAGGCGGTTGGGGTAATCCGCATTTTGCTACTCCTGTTCGCCAGGTTCCTCGTTTTGCAAAACCCGGTTTGCCGGGAGAAGAGTTTAATGTTACTCTTGAACTTAAACTTTTGGCGGACGTCGGACTTGTAGGATTTCCTAATGTGGGCAAAAGTACACTTGTATCCGTAGTTTCACAGGCAAAGCCGCTTATTGCAAACTACCATTTCACAACCATTACACCTGTACTTGGTGTTGTATCAATGGGTGAGGGTTCTTCTTTTGTAATGGCTGATATTCCCGGACTTATTGAGGGTGCATGGCAGGGAACAGGTCTTGGACATCAGTTTTTACGCCATATTGAGCGCTGCAGAATGCTCGTTCATATTGTTGATGTTTCAGGTTCGGAGGGAAGAGATCCGAAAGAAGATTTTGAAACCATTAACAATGAGCTTAAAAAGTTTAATCCCGAGCTTGCGGAAAGACCTATGATTGTTGCGGGAAACAAATGCGATATGGCAACTGATGAACAGATAGCGGATTTCAAGGCTTATGTTGAGGCACAAGGTTATGATTTCTTCCCGATTATGGCGGCAATTCGTTATGATGTTGATCCTATGTTAAATAAAATCAGAGAAATGCTCTCAAAACTTCCTCCGATTACTCATTATGAGGCAGAACCTGCTCCGATTGTGACAGCAGAGGATTTTGAAGATCATTCGGTTACCGTAAAGAATGTTAATGGTATCTATACTGTTGAGGCGGACTGGCTGTTACAGGTTATGAAAGGCATTAATTTTGATGATTACGAAAGCCTTAACTATTTCCAAAAAGTTCTAATTGATAACGGTGTAATTGACGCACTTCGAGCAAAAGGCTGCGGCGAGGGCGACACGGTTTCAATATATGAGCTTGAATTTGATTTTGTTGACTAACAGGGTGTTTGTATGGAAAATGAGAATATAATTGAGCATACCTATGCAGACGAGGTTTCTCCGCTTACGCTTGCGTTTGTAGGCGACGGTGTGTACGATTTGCTTGTTCGTGCATATCTTGTACGACAGAGCAACCGTCCTGTAGGTGAGCTTAACAAAATAAAGGTTGGCTTTGTTAATTGCAAAAGTCAGGCAGAGTATGCCAAAGTTTTAATACCGCATCTTTCAGAAAAAGAATTATCGGTATATAAAAGAGGAAGAAATGCCGCCCCTAAATGTACTCCGAAAAACGGCACTGTGGCAGATTACCATAGTGCTACGGGACTTGAGAGCCTTTTCGGATACTTATATTTAAAAAATGAAAAAGAAAGAATTTCTGAGTTGTTTGATATTATTTTACATATTTCGCTAAATGGAAGTGGTAATTGTGAAAAATAAGCTTGATATTAAGACTGCGGTTGCCGACTATGCAATAATGCTTGCAGGAGCAGCTGTTTATGCAACTTCTGTTGTGGTTTTTACGGCTCCTAACGATATTGCACCGGGCGGACTTACAGGTGTGGCTACAATGCTTAATCATATGTTCGGTTTGCCTATAGGTACTATGGTGTTAGTTATGAACATTCCTTTGTTTATATGGGGCGCTGTTGAAAACGGCATTTCATTTCTTACAAAAACAATAGCAGGCACGGTATTCGCTTCAATACTTATAGATGTATTTACACCGATTATGACTGCCTATACGGGCGACAGAATTTTGGTTGCGATATTTGGCGGAATACTTAACGGTGTTGGACTTGAAATGATATTTATGCGTGGCGGTTCGACAGGCGGCACGGATATTGTTGCTCTGAATTTGCACAAACATTTCCCGTATTTTTCAACAGGAAATCTTATTTTTGCAGCAGACGCACTTGTGCTTATTATGGTATTCTTTGTATATAACAGTATTGAAAGTGTTTTGTATGCTGTGGTTACAATATTTTTCAGTATTAAAGTTATTGACACCATTTCATACGGTGTTGCGAGAGATAACGGTAAACTTATGTTTATTATTACGGATAAATACGCAGAAATTTGCAGTATGATTATGACTGAAAATGACAGAGGAATAACTTTGCTTAACGGTGAGGGCGCATACAGCGGCAAGCCGAAAAGAGTTATTATGTGTGCAGTAAGACCGCATCAGGTTTACAAAATTACCAATACAGTAAAAAGTGTGGATAAAAGAGCTTTTATTATAGTAACTACAGCCGGCTCTATAAAGGGCAAAGGCTTTATAACAAAAACCGGCATCGGCTCTTAAGCTGATGTCGGTTTTCGACTTTACATAAAGAAAATAATTTTAATTTCCGCCCGGTCCGTCTTGTCTTTCTCGTTTGTCATCAAGCGGCTTGTGCCCTGTAGTTACCCATTGATTATCGGTAGCACTCTTTTTATTTTCACCGTTTACAGTGGGCAAAGGCTTTATATTATTGCTGCCGTTCGTTCTGTGACACATAAAATCACCCCTTGATTTATTTTGCGATAAATCAAGGGGTTTATGAATTTGCATTTAAATTTTCCGTTCGTAAGTCAAACATCTTATTTTGGTATTTTGCTTTAGTAAAAAGGTCTATCGTCTTACGACAATAGACCTTTTCATGGTGCCGGTGACCGGACTTGAACCGGTACGGTATCGCTACCGGCGGATTTTGAGTCCGCTACGTCTGCCAATTCCATCACACCGGCAAATACAAATCAATTATACAGTATATATTATAAAAAATCAAGTATAAATTTTAAATCTTTTTAAAATTTAATAAATATTCTAATATCGAATATAAAATAGCATAAAAACAGAAAATTCTACATTTTTTTAATTTTTAATATCATTTTAGTTGCTTATTTAAAAAAATTATATTATAATATATCTGTATTTTTATTAGCAGTCAAGGCTGCAATTTATGGAGGAATGTCAAAATGGATAAAAAAGAGCTTCTTTATGAAGGTAAAGCAAAAAAAGTATTTTCTACAGAGAATCCTGACTACTGTATAGTTTCTTACAAAGATGACGCTACTGCTTTTAACGGTGAGAAAAAGGGCACAATCATCGGTAAGGGCGTTGTAAACAACCGTATGAGCAACTTTATGTTTAAGCTTCTTGAGGAAAAGGGTATTCCTACTGATTTCGTTGAAGAGCTCAATGACAGAGATACTGTTCTTAAAAAAGTTGAAATTGTACCTCTCGAAGTTATTGTAAGAAATAAGGCAGCAGGCAGCCTTTCAAAAAGACTTGGTCTTCCTGAAGGCACACCTATGAAAACTCCTGTTCTTGAGTTCTGCTATAAGGATGATGCACTCGGCGATCCTATGGTAAATGAATATCATATTCTTGCAGCCGGTTTTGCAACAAAAGAAGAGATTGATATTATTTCAAAGTATGCTCTCAAGATTAACGAGATTATGATTGACTTCTTTAAGGAGTGTAAGGTTGACCTTATCGACTTTAAGATTGAGTTCGGCAGATATAAGGGTCAGATTCTTCTTGCTGATGAGATTTCACCTGATACATGCCGTTTCTGGGATATGGATACTCAGGAAAAACTTGATAAAGACCGTTTCCGTCGTGATTTGGGCGGTGTTGAAGAGGCTTATGCCGAGATGATGAAGCGTATCGGCTTAGCATAATAATCTGTTTAAATATACATTTACAAATCCCGTTTTCGGGCATTAGTTTGATATTTTTACGGATGGTGGCGCTTTTTGAAAAATTCTTTCGATAATTACGCAAAAGAAGGACTGCACGAGGAATGCGGTGTTTTCGGAATATTTAGTGACGGCACAATTAACCCTGCCTATGCTTGCTACAACGGCTTGCTTGCTTTGCAGCATCGTGGTCAGGAAAGCTGTGGTATTGCCGTTACCGATGACGGTGTAATAGATTATCATAAGGATATGGGACTTGTTACCGAGGTTTTTAATAACCGTATTCTTGACTCTTTGCAAGGTCAGATGGGTATTGCTCATGTCCGTTATTCGACTGCCGGTGGCTCTGTGCTTGAAAATTCACAACCTCTCGTTATGCGTTATGTTAAGGGTACGCTTGCTGTGGCTCACAACGGCAACCTTACCAACGCCCTCGAAATACGCAGTCAGCTTGAACAGACAGGTGCTATTTTTCAGACAACTATCGACTCTGAAGCTATCTGTTATGTTATTGCAAGGGAAAGACTGAAATGTCATTCTGTTGAAGAGGCGGTTGCCCGTACTATGAGGGTTATTAAGGGTGCATATTCTCTGCTTGTTATGAGTCCGAGAAAACTTATTGCCGCCCGTGACCCGCACGGCTTCCGTCCGCTTTGTATGGGTAAGTATAATGATTCCGTGGTATTTGCAAGTGAGAGCGCAGCTCTTGACGCATGCGGAGCAAAATTTATCCGAGATATTGAACCCGGTGAAATTGTGGTTGTTGACAATAAAGAAATCCGCAGTATTAAACCGGATTTCGGAGAAGAAAAGAAGCAGTCACTTTGTGTTTTTGAATATATTTATTTTGCCCGCTCGGACTCCTTTATTGACGGTATCAGCGTCTATGAGGCAAGAAAACAGGCAGGCAGAATTTTGGCAAGGGAGTTTCCGGTAGAGGCGGATATGGTAGTCGGCGTACCTGAATCGGGTATTGACGCCGCCATAGGCTACAGCGAAGAATCCGGAATTCCTTATGAAAAAGCTATTGTAAAAAACAGCTATATAGGCAGAACTTTCATTAAACCCAGTCAGAAAGAGCGTATGAAGAGTGTGCGCATAAAACTTAACCCTATTGCAGATAAAATAAAGGGTAAGCGTGTGGTCATTATTGATGACAGCATCGTGCGTGGTACTACTGTTGACAGAATTGTCACTATGCTCCGTGAAGCAGGTGCCAAAGAAGTTCATATGCGTATAAGTTCACCGCCGTTTATGTGGCCTTGCTACTACGGTACGGATATTCCGTCAAGGGGAGAGCTTATTGCCTGCAACCATACGGTTGAAGAAATCCGTCAGCTAAGCGGTGCGGATTCACTCGGTTATCTTCCCGCAGACAGCCTGCGTGAAATGTTGCACAATGCTCCGATAGGCTTTTGTGATGCTTGTTTCAGCGGTAATTATCCTGCTGAAACCACAAAAAAGACCTTTAAGGGCAAAGAGCGCGGCGGTATGAATTTTGATAAAAAATGCTGATAAACCTACATTCTGAAAGGATTTACTAATATGATTAAGGATACCTATGAGTCACCCTTGTCTGCAAGATATGCAAGCAAGGAAATGAAATATATTTTTTCTCCTGATATGAAATTCCGTACCTGGAGAAAACTTTGGATTGCTCTTGCTGAGGCAGAGATGGAGCTTGGTCTTCCTATCACTCAAGAGCAGATCGACGAACTTAAGGAACACGCTGACGATATCAACTATGAAGTCGCTCAAGAGAGAGAAAAACTTGTTCGTCATGATGTAATGTCACATGTTTATGCTTACGGTGTACAGTGCCCTAATGCAAAAGGCATTATCCACCTTGGAGCAACATCATGTTATGTCGGAGATAATACAGATATTATCATTATGACAGAGGGCTTAAAGCTTATCAGAAATAAGCTTATTACCGTAATTCGCAATCTTTCAAAGTTTGCGGATGAGTACAAGGCTCTTCCTACACTTGCATTCACACATTTTCAGCCTGCACAGCCGACTACAGTCGGTAAGAGAGCTACTCTTTGGCTGCAGGAATTACTTATGGACCTTGAAGATGTTGAGTATCAGCTTTCAAAAGCTAAACTTCTCGGTTCAAAGGGTACAACAGGTACACAGGCAAGCTTTTTAGAACTTTTTGAGGGCGATCACGAAAAATGTAAGGCACTTGACAAGAAAATTGCTCAAAAAATGGGTTATAATTCTTGCTTTGCAGTATCGGGTCAAACTTACTCAAGAAAACTTGATTCGCAGTTTCTCAATGTTCTTGCCGGAATTGCACAGAGTGCGTCTAAGTTCTCAAATGATATTCGCCTTTTACAGCATCTTAAAGAGGTTGAAGAACCGTTTGAAAAGAATCAGATCGGTTCATCTGCAATGGCCTATAAGCGCAACCCAATGCGTTCGGAGCGTATAGGTTCACTTTCCCGTTATGTAATGTGTGATGTATTAAACGGTTATTTCACAACTGCGACACAGTGGTTTGAAAGAACTCTCGATGACTCTGCTAACAAGCGTTTGAGTATTCCGGAGGCATTCCTTGCCGTTGACGGTATTCTTTCACTTTATGCAAATGTTGCAGACGGTCTTGTAGTATATCCAAAGGTTATTGAGCAGCGTTTAAGAAAAGAACTTCCGTTTATGGCTACAGAGAATATTATGATGGACGCAGTTAAGTACAGAGGTGCTGACAGACAGCAGCTCCATGAGAAAATTCGTGTTCATTCAATGGCTGCATCTAAGGTTATCAAAGAAGAGGGCGGCGAAAACGACCTTCTCGAAAGAATTGCTAGCGATGAGGCTTTCGGCGTAACTTTAGAGGATCTCGAAAAGATTTTACAGCCGGAGAAATATACAGGCAGAGCAAAAGAGCAGACAGAGGACTTCCTCGCAGAGTTGGTTCAGCCTGTTCTTGACAAGTATGCTGACATTGAATCAGATAAGCCTGAAATCAATGTATAAAATTTATATACACTTGTATTTATATATTTAAGGAGTTTTACAAATTATGGTTAAAGCAATAGTAGGTGCAAACTGGGGAGATGAAGGTAAGGGCAAAATTACCGATGTTCTCGCAAATGACAGTGACATTGTAATTCGCTTTCAGGGCGGTGCAAATGCAGGTCATACTATCGTAAACGAATATGGCAAATTTGCTTTGCATCAGCTTCCATCCGGTGTATTTCATCAGAATATTACTAATATTATTGGCAACGGCGTAGCTTTCAGCGTTGAAAATTTCGTAAAAGAAATCGCAGACCTTGAGAGCAGAGGCGTGCCGAAGCCAAAGATTATTATTTCAGACAGAGCGCAGATAGTTATGCCTTATCATGTTGCTTTTGACTGTTACGAGGAGGAGCGCCTCGGTAAAAATTCCTTTGGCTCAACAAAGAGCGGTATTGCTCCATTCTATTCAGATAAATACTCAAAAATCGGTTTCCAGATTAACGAGCTTTACGATGACCCTGATTCATTAAGAGAAAAAATCAAACACGCACTTGGCATTAAAAATGCTATTCTTAAGAATCTCTACAATAAGCCTGAGATTACAGAGGAAGAAGTATTTGATAAACTTATGGAGTACAAAGAGGCTCTTGCTCCTTATGTAGGAGATACTTTTGAGTTTATTCATAATGCACTTAAAGATGGTAAGAATATTCTTTTAGAGGGTCAACTTGGCTCACTTAAAGATACCGACTTCGGTATTTATCCTATGGTTACATCTTCAAACACAATTGCAGGTTACGGCGCAGTAGGTGCGGGTATTCCGCCTTATGAAATTAAAGAAGTTATCACTGTTGTTAAGGCTTATTCAAGCGCAGTAGGTGCAGGTGAATTTGTTTCTGAAATCTTTGGTGAAGAGGCAGACGAGCTTAGAAGAAGAGGCGGCGACGGCGGCGAATTCGGTGCTACAACAGGCAGACCTCGCAGAATGGGTTGGCTTGACCTTGTTGCTACCCGTTACGGCTGTAAAGTACAGGGCGCAACACAGGTTGCATTCACCGTTCTTGATGTTCTCGGCTATCTTGACGAGATTCCTGTATGTGTTGGTTATGAGCTTGACGGCAAAGTTATCGATTACTTCCCATCAACAACAAAACTTAAGAGATGTAAGCCTATTCTTAAGAAATTAAAGGGTTGGAAATGTTCAATTTCCGGCATTAAAGAGTATGACAAACTTCCTAAGGAATGTCGTGACTACATTGAATTTGCAGAAGAGCAGATTGGTGTGCCGATTAAGATTGTATCTAACGGCCCATCAAGAGATGATATTATTTACAGATAAACAAAGGCCGGTAATGTAATGGAAAACAAAGAAAGAGTAATTGTCCTCGACTTTGGCGGACAGTATAATCAGCTTATTGCAAGGCGTGTTCGTGAGTGTAATGTATATTGCGAAATACTGCCGTACACAGTCAGCCTTGATAAAATTAAAGAATTAAATCCCAACGGTATTATTTTTACAGGTGGTCCGAATAGTGTGTACGATGAAAGCTCACCGCATATTTCAAAAGAAATTTTCGAGCTTAATATTCCTATTCTCGGTATTTGCTATGGTTGTCAGCTTATGGCATATACCCTTGGCGGTGTAGTAACTCCTGCTACAGATAATTCATCTTGTGAGTACGGCAAGACGATGACCAACTATAATAAAGACGATATTATCTTTACAAATGCTTGTGAACACGGCGTTTCTTGGATGAGTCACCGTGACTATATAAGCACAGTGCCGGACGGATTTACCGTAACTGCCACGACAGCGGTTTGTCCTGTTGCTGCTATGAGTTGCCCTGAAAGAAAACTTTACGGTGTACAGTTCCATCCGGAAGTTAATCACACAGAAAACGGTAAAGATATGCTCCGTTCATTCCTTTATGATGTTTGCGGTTGTAAAGGTGAATGGCAGATGGATAGCTTTATTGACACCACTGTTGCTAAACTTAAAGAGCAGATTGGCGATAAGGGTGTTGTGCTTGGCCTTTCGGGCGGTGTTGATTCATCAGTAGCAGCCGCACTTTTAAGTAAGGCGGTTGGCAAGCAGCTTACATGCGTTTTTGTAGATCAGGGACTTATGCGTAAAGACGAAGGCGACTTTGTTGAGCAGACATTTACAAAACTTTTTGATATGAATTTTGTTCGTATTAATTGCCAAGAGGAATTTCTCTCAAAACTTAAGGGCGTATCAGAGCCGGAAGCAAAGAGAAAGATAATTGGCACAGAGTTTTATAATGTGTTTTGGAATAAAATTCGTGAGAACTACGGCAGTGGTTACTTTGCTCAAGGCACTATTTATCCTGACAGAATTGAAAGCGGTAAAGGTGATGCAGCAAAGATTAAAACTCACCACAATCAGGTAGAAGTACCGCAGGATATTACTTTTGAGGGAATTATTGAGCCTTTGCAGGATTTATTTAAGGACGAAGTGCGTGTAGTTGGCGAAAAACTCGGACTTCCGCACGAGCTTGTATGGCGTCAGCCGTTCCCGGGTCCCGGACTCGGTGTTCGAGTAATCGGCGAAGTTACAGCTGATAAGGTAAAAATTTTGCAGGAGGCAGATGCAATCCTAAGAGAAGAAATGGATAAGTGCGGCTATGCATCACAGATGAGCCAGTTCTTTGCAGTCCTTCCGGGTGTAAAGACAGTAGGTGTAATGGGCGATTCCCGTACCTATGATGAACTTGTGGCAATCAGAGCCGTAACAACAGACGACTTTATGACAGCCGATTGGGCAAAAATCCCATATGATATTCTCGGCAGAGTTTCAAGCCGTATCATAAATGAAGTAGACCATGTAAACAGAGTTGTTTACGATATAACCTCCAAACCACCCGGAACCGTGGAGTGGGAATAAATCGGAAAAGTCTGAAACCCTAGTAATATCAAGGGTTTCGAGGTTTTCAAAGAGCCCGTTGATAAGATTTTGATAAGATTCTGCTCGGCACACTTTATTGTGTGTATCGAGTGGTTTGTGAGTAAAAAGTAATATCTTGTGGCTCGCAAAAATACCATATTAACATTAAACCCCGTACTGATGGATTAAAGTCAGTACGGGGTTTTTGTCGTTTGCATTATTTTAATTTATCCTTAAACGCTTCTACCATAGCATCGCTGAGTTGCTGTGACGGTACTTTCACAAAGCCGGAAGTTTCATCATACTTTGGATAATTGTAGCGCCACTTGTCATATTCGTCACGGTTAATGTCGCCGTTATGATATTTCTCGGATTGTTCAGCCCACGCATTAAGCATTTCCGAAAGCTCGGCAGCGTCCTTTCCCTTGCGAGGGTCTGCATACATTGAAACACCTTTTTCAGTCTTTACTATTGTCATTCCATATCTGTCCTCTAATGTAAACAAGGTGTGCATTAAACCTATGTAGCTGTCGATGTCGGGAACAGAAAGAGCCTGCGGAGATATATCGAAAACCTCTGCAAGTTTATTTGTTAAATCTATTTTTGGTGTTCTTGAGCCGGATTCATACTGTGCCATACGAATGTCAGCGGTCTTTTCAGGGAAGCCGACCACCTGTCCTAAATATTTCTGTGTCATTCCGCAAAGATTGCGAAAGAATCTTATTCTCTCTCCGATTGCCATAAAATTGCACTCCTTACTTATGTAATGTGCAATCAGTATATCATATATGTTTAGTATATGTCAAGTGACATAAAACAAAAAAGTTTAATATTTTCATGAAAGCCACTTGACATAACGGAATATGTTTAGTATAATCATTAAGCAAATAGCGTTAAGTTATTTGTAAAAACTGAATATCCGTCATACATCACGGTAATGGTGTATCCGCTCGGGCAAATCGGAATGCGGTCAGAAAGTATCCGACAATAAATAACCAAAACAATTATAAAGGAGGTGTTTTTTATGACAGAAAAGTCTTTTATTAGAGCCGATGAGGTTGCAGAAGAATTGGATGTATCGAAATCTTATGCATATAAGGTTATAAAACAGCTCAATGATGAGTTGAGTGCAAAAGGATATATCACAGTTGCAGGACGCATCAGCCGACAGTATTTTAATGAAAGAGTTTACGGAGCAGAAAGGAGAGAGGTATAATGCCGGCTTACAAAAACAAAGATAACGGAACTTGGTATGTGATGACTCAATACACAAATTGGAAAGGCGAACGCAAGCCAAAGTGTAAGCGAGGATTTGATACCAAACGAGAGGCGCAGGAGTGGGAGCATACTTTCCGACAACAAAATTCGGGAGATTTGGATATGCCCTTTTCCGCCTTTGTTGAAATTTATTGCCGAGAGCAAAAGCCACGATTAAAGGAAAGCACTTGGCAAACAAAAGAAAATATTATTCAGCAGAAAATTCTGCCGTATTTTGAAAATTACAAAATCAATGAGATTACAACCAAAGATGTACGAGCGTGGCAAAATGAAATGCTTGCATATCGTAATGAGGAGAATAAGCCCTATTCATCATCCTATCTGAAAACGCTGCACAATCAGCTTTCAGCCATATTTAATTATGCGGTAAGATTTTATGATTTGCGTAGCAATCCCGCCGCAAAAGCCGGAAATATGGGTAGTGAAGAACGCAAGGAAATGCTGTTTTGGACAAAGGAAGAATATCAAAAGTTCTCCGAAGTAATGATGGATAAACCGCTTTCCTACTACGCATTTCAAATGCTTTATTGGACAGGTATCCGTGAGGGTGAATTGCTTGCTCTTACCCCTGCTGATTTTGATTTTGAAAAAGGAACGGTAAAAATCAGCAAAACATATCAACGAATAAAAGGTGAAGATATGATTACTTCACCAAAAACAAAGAAAAGTAATCGAACAGTACAAATGCCGGATTTTCTTTGTACTGAAATGCAGGAGTTTTTTGATATGCAGTACGGGCTGAAAAGGAAAGACCGTATTTTCAACATAACGAAAAGCTATCTTCATCACGAAATGGACAGAGGCTCAAAAGCCGCAGGGGTAAAGCGTATTCGTATTCACGATTTAAGGCACAGTCATATCAGCCTTTTAATTGATATGGGATTTTCAGCAGTCGCCATTGCAGACCGAGTGGGACACGAAAGCATAGAAATCACTTATCGCTATGCTCATCTGTTCCCGTCAAAGCAAAAAGAAATGGCAATAAAACTTGATTTTATGAATAAAGGAGTGTGATATTATGTCAGCCAAAAATGTTGATAAACATAACCGTTTTCGCAGTATTACCGTAGCTTTCAGAGTGTCTCCCGAAGAACAAAAAGAGTTGAACAGAGCCATTGCTCTTTCGGGATTGCCTAAGCAGGAATATTGTTATCGCAAATGTATGGAGCGTGAGGTGGTAGTTCAACCGAGTCCGAGAGTTTACAAGGCTCTTAAAACTCAAATGGAATTCATCCTTGATGAATTGCAACGAATTGATGTCGGTGAGGGCATTGAGCCGGAGATTCTTGATACAATTGACCTTATCGCTACAACAATGAACGGATTGAAAGGAGAGAATGCAAATGAATAATAAAAAAGAAATGACCGCCCCGGTTGTATCTGTTGGCGCAGATACGGAGCAGTCACTAAATGTATGTAGTGATAGTATAACCGATTTTAATGAGGATGGCAAGAGCTTAGATGATTATTTTGAGGAAATGCAAAAAGAATTTTCAAAGCAGATGAGTCCGTCATATCTTAAAACAGTTTCGATGAGCGAGTTGTATGATACGGTTTTTAATGTTCAAACACCGTTGATAGACGGTTTGCTACAAAGAGGTACTTATATTTTTGCAGGCTCGCCAAAAGTGGGTAAAAGTTTTATGATGGCACAGATTGCTTATCACATAAGCACAGGCACACCGTTATGGGGTTACAAAGTGCGAAAGTCAACCGTGCTTTACTTTGCACTTGAAGATGACTATCCCCGCTTGCAAAAGCGATTATTTCAGATGTTTGGAGCTGAGGAAACAGATAATCTGTATTTTGCCACGCAATGCAAAACATTGAACGAAGGCTTGGACGAACAAATTAAAGGCTTTATGGAAGAACATTTAGATACAGGCTTGATAATTATCGACACATTAAAGCGTGTTCGTGAAGCCGGTGGAGCCGATTACAGCTATGCAAGTGACTATGATATTGTAGCAAGGCTAAAATCATTGGCGGACAGCCACAATGTTACAATGCTCATTGTTCACCATACTCGCAAGCAAAAAGCGGAAGATATTTTCGATATGATTTCAGGAACAAACGGATTGATGGGAGCTGCCGATGGAGCGTTTGTTCTCAGTAAAGAAAAACGAACTTCTAATAACGCCACACTTGATGTTGCCGGTAGGGATCAACAAGATATGAAAATTCATCTTGTGAGAGATGCCGAAAAACTAATTTGGAATTTTGAAAAGTCTGAAACAGAATTGTGGAAAGAGCCGCCTGAGCCGTTACTTGAAAAAATTGCCACAACTCTTTTGTCGGAAAGTAAAGCGTGGGAAGGTACAGCTTCCGAACTCTGTGAAATTCTCGGAGAAGATGTTAAACCAAATGTTCTTTCGCTGAGGTTAAGTATAAATGCAAACCGCCTGCTTAAAGATTATGGCATTCACTACAAAGCAAGTCGAACGCATAACGGAAGAAAAATATCTCTTATGAAATAGGCGTGTCAATGTGTGACGACCGTGACAAACATTTTAGTAGCGTGCGTAGTCATAAAACATCGTCACCATCGTCACGGTTTGTCACGCAATAAAGTTTTTGCAGGGTGCAGGTGGCTTTTTTCAAAAAGCTGCTCCTGCCCTCGGAGAGCGCAAAACCTGCTTGCAGGTTGCATTTTTGATGGGCTTGCCTGTCAAAAGTGCTTTTGCGTTACTCTTGACAAGAGTAACAGAACCGAGGACGAGCAAGTTTATGAGATTGGAGGTATATAAATGCAAAGAACGATAAGTGCAATGGTAGGTAAAGGCTCTGTAAATCATAACAGCCGCAAGTTTAAGGCGGAAAATGTTGAAGGCAGCAGAACGCACCTGAACATTGATTATTGCAATGAGCCGATAAAGAAAATCTATCACGATTTGTTCGATGACGCTCTCAAAAGATACAACGATAAGCAGACGAGAGCCGATAGAAAAATAAAGAATTACTATGAAAAAATCTGCAATTCGAAGCAGGAAAAACCATTTCACGAATTGATTTTGCAGATAGGAGACAAAGAAAATATGAGCGCTGACAGCGAGAACGGCACACTTGCTCGGCAGGTGTTAGATGAATATTACCGGGGGTTTCAAGAGCGTAACCCGCAGTTGAAAGTGTTCTCGGCACATCTTCATATGGATGAAGCAACACCTCATTTGCACATTGATTTTGTTCCGTTCACAACGGGCAGCAAGCGTGGACTTGATACGAGAGTAAGCCTCAAACAAGCGTTAGCTACACAAGGTTTCAAGGGCGGAACTCGTGGCGATACAGAATGGAGTCAATGGGTAAGTGCGGAAAAATCTGCTCTCGCATTTGTAATGGAACGCTACGGAATTGAGTGGGAACACAAGGGTACTCACGAAAAGCATTTGTCTGTTCTTGATTATAAAAAGCAAGAGAGGGCGACGGAACTTGAACAATTAGGTGCTAAAATTGAGGAAAAACAAGCTGAATTTAATGTTTTATCCGAGCGAGTGTTAAACTATGATGATGGTTTGGAAAACTTAAAAAATGTGGAAGAAATGCTCGATAATGCACCCGAATATCAGCTCTCCGAGCCGCAAAGTTTTATGACCGCAAAATCATATAAAACTAAAATTGCAGAGCCGCTTATTCAAAAATTAAAAGCGTTAGTCAAGACGGCATTGGCTCGTTGCTTTGAAGGTTGGGACAGTTACCATAGGCTAAACATCACAAACGGCAACCTCTATCGTGAGAACGAAATGTTATCGAAAATCAACAGCAAGCTGAAAAGCGAAAATGAAAATTTGCGTTCAGAAGTCAAAGATTACAAGCTTTTGCGCAAAGTTTTCGGGCATAAACAAATTGACGAGTTGCTTGAACAGGCGAGAAATATCAAAGGTCGTAAGCGTGAAAATCCACGCTCAAGATAAATAAATTTTTGGAGGTAAAACAAAATGACAAACACAATTTTTGAGAAAATGGGCGGTACTTATACGCAGGTGTGCGACTATATGTTACCCGATTTGTTACCGGCGGAAGAAAAACAGGAAGCACATATCGGCATATGGGCAATGCGACATAAACGATATTTGAAGCAAAATCATAAGGTGCTTTATTACAATTTGCTGACAAGTGGTAAGCTCAATTCGTATCTTGTAGATATTGAACAGCAGGCGCAACAACTTTTTCTCCGGCTGGTTAAAGACTTAGCCGAAAAAGAAAACGTAACCGAAGAATTCAAAGCCACCGACCAAATGGTGTGGGTGCAAAAGATGAATAACATTCGCAATCGTGCAACGGAAGTTGTGAATGCAGATTTAATCTATGCATAAGAAAAAATGGCGGCAGGAAATTTTTCTGTCACCATTTTTTGCTTATTAAATTAAAAAGTTATTAATCTCTGTCTCAGAAAAGCCGATCCATTTCAAGCTCATTTTTTTAATGAGTTTGTCGAGAAGCAGAATATAATATTTTGCTTTTGAATCAGTTTTGAAGTCGTAATAGTACGCATATCCGTGTGTAATGGTTCGCCTAATTTCTTTTATGTTATCGCTGACAGTTTCCGCAGACTCCTTGGCTTCGGACAGTAAGTCTGGGAACCAGTTAAAGGCGTATATTAGTTCGTCTTTCAAGGAAAATCTGTTATTTTGAGCTTTTATGTGTTCAAGTTTGTCAAACAAATACTCAAATGCCATAATTTGCTCGATAAATCGTTGCGGAGATAATAAGGATTCATAATCACCTAAATGACCTAAAGGTATACTTTTCGTTATTTTGTTGCCAGAATCCAATGCTATATTGTCAATTATTTTAGGTATGTACTTCATAACATCAAATTCATAAAAGAAACCGTCGTTTCTTGCAACTGCATTCTCAGACATAAGCGGGCAGTAAAACCAGCCAACCTTGTGTTCTTTGCTATATAAGATAATACGTCTGAAAGGCACTTCTGAGTGGGATGTCATAAACATTGCAAGACGATTCAAAACCACGGAAATATCCAAGCACTCCTGAATGGTTTTGTTATGAAGCGGAATCATTATTTCGCCTTTTTTATCGTAATCTTCTAAAAGTCCTAATTTATTATTATATCCGATATAATAAGATAACTCATATTGTTTATCTTGCATTGAAAAGGGAATTTTATATATTTCTCTGGGTTCCAAGGAAAAATTGATGCCTTGTCTGACCATATCTATGTAATTGTACTGATACCTAAACACATCATCAAGGAATGGCGATTGCACACCGATAGTATCATATTCCTCATCTTTGTCAAACATATTAACAATATAGCACCGCAGATAACAGGTGCTGCCTATAGAATTTCCTACTAAAAAAGTAGCGTTCCTTCCGTGAAAACCATTGTCGAGACATTGTCCATAAAGTATGTAATTATCCTTGTAATTGTTTTCTTTGCAAAAATCGCTCAGAATCGGCTCGTCAGAGAATAATTCCATACGATACCCTTCAATTACAAACGGAATCTTATTGTCACTAAAATATACAAAACCTTTAACCATCAAATCACTTCCTATAACCACCCTGTCTGTCGTTCAACATCTTCAAAAAAGTTAAACTGGCTTTATCTCCAAACATAAAACGATTAGCATATGACATTTGAACTGCATTATAAGCGAATACACTTCGTTCAGTAAGTTTGATTTCATTGCCTACTGGCATATCTTTTGAAATAATAGGAGCATCCGGGTCTATAATTCTAAAAATAATAGCTTTATCTCCGCTTAGCGGGATACAAATATCATTAAATCCGAGCATAATCCCTTGTGCTGGATTATCCGATATAACCAGCTTTATGTTACCTGACACTGTACCTATATACCAGTTATAGTTTTCTGTCAGTTCCTTTGCTGTTTTAAGCAAAGGAGCAATACCTACTAACTGGTACAGTTGGTTGTCCTTGCCCGTCTTATCCATTCCCTCAACTTGTTCAGCTGTAATACCCATTTTTCCCAAGTGCATCAATGTCTGTTCTCTAATATTATCTAATTGATCACGATACTTTTCAGAACGATACGCCAAATCGTGAAGGAATATAATGAGTTTCAGCATATTGTTCTCATCATATAATGCCTCGTGGTTGTTGCATATTAATTCAAGTATCTTAGAAGCATCTGCTTCCTCACGAGAAAGTCCCTTTTCTATAAACTGTTCGTCTGCTGCGTCAATAATAGGTACAGCATCTGGGTACAATTTAACCATTTCTTCAAGTGCTTGCTTTAATTCTACCTTGTCGGTATCGTAAAAGTATCTTTTAGCTGCATAATTTTCCGGACGCTGACGAGTAAGAATTGTATCATTCATCAAGTTCCAAACACAAATTCTTTTCTGATCTTGAGCAAAACGCTTCATATACATTCTAGGAACATAATGCTGATTTTTCACTTTCCCTGACATAACCGTTATCTCCAAATATACATAAATCTATTTTAACGATGCTTTTCAATACAATTCAACAACTCATTATTACTTGTCCAATTTTATTATCTATTGATTAATTGTTCATATTGCAATCACAAAAAAGCATTTATAGATAAAAGTACTTTATTCCATTATTTCGCTCAACAGCTTCCAACTGTCGCTGTTAATGTCTTCAGAATAGGTATCCATACAGATACACAGTTCTTCACTTTTGCCGTCATAGCGAACAATGCCGCCTTTTAAGTTGTAGCGGGTAAGATAATCTTTCAGCACCTCAAACTTTTTCGGTGTGAAAATATCAATATCCTGACTGTTGCCGGAACGGTCAAATCCGCCCTTTGTTTCAACTATCCAAATTTCACCTTTTACGCTGACTATGTAGTCAGGAAAGAAGTTTTTCTGCTTTTCGGAGTTATCAGCATATACGATAGAAAGGTATTCGTTGCCTTTGTCACCGTTCTTATAAACCCAATCTACGCTGTCTGCCTTTTCACAGAACTTTTCGAATTTACGCTCCGAAGAAGAACGAACCTCGGCAGAAGAAAGGTATCCTTGATATACATTTTTCTTCATTTCAAGCTGTGTTTTTGCAGTGCCGTCATAGGTGAATATACAGCTTTGCGGAATACGGAAAGTTACTTTAGAAATACTCTTGTCATCAATTACAAGCTGTGTAAGTTCGGCTGCCATCGCTTCACGAATTGTATGTTTAAGCAAGTCAGCGTTGTTGATAACAAAGGTGTAAACCTGTCTCGGCTCGAGAGCAAGAATTTTTCTTGAATATGTAAAATTCTTATCAAACAGCTTGCGGATAATAGTATTCATATAGCTGTATTCCATACCGATTTCCAATCCGATTTTACCGATTTTATTATGATACAAATGACCGTGTTCATGCGTATTCAGTTTTTCCGTAACCACGACGGTATTCATATCGTCGGACTTAAAATCAAGCGTAGCGGTTTCGCCCGAATAGGTATGGCGTAAAATTGCGTCATTGAATACAAAGCCTGCCGTTTGTAAACGAGTCATATTTTCCGTTTTATTTCCGCCTGTTTTGTATTCCTGCTCAAAGTATTTTGCAACGGCAAGCAAAGCTGTTTTGGGATTTCTTGTCTGCGTTACCATAGTACGCTGTTCGCTTGTGAGTGTAATATCCTTGTACTCGTTTTTAAGAAAAAGCGTCTGTGCTTCCAATGCACCTTTGCCCAAGCTCATCTTCACACCTGCGGTGAATTTCTCATCAAAGGTGTAAAGATAACAACTGTCAAGTAAATCGCTGCCGTAATGTTTTGCTTCCGGCATACGGCGAATACGCCCAATGGTCTGAATTTCAAAGGTTTCATCCATATTGTCACGGAGTTTTACAAGAATATGCGCTCTCGGACAGTCCCAACCTGTAGCAACTGCTTGTTTTATAATAACGGCAACGGACTTTGCGTTTGGCTCGTCGATACCCTCAAGATTTTCGTGCATATCGGAAAGCCATACTGCCAACTGCTGATTTTCGTAGGTCACACCTTGCTTTTCAAAATAACGCTCTACATCATCCTGCAATTTTTCCGACTTGTTCGGTATCTGCACAACGATAAGCGGGTTAATATCTTTACCTGCCGAAAGAAAAGCAGAGCGTAATTCACGCTGTTTATCGTATGCCTTTTCAAGCAGATATTCCGTTTGGCTTTCGGTTTCAATAACCTGCGGAAAATCCTCGTTGATGATAAGCATTTTCTTGATGAGTCCCTCGGCGATTACATCTTCTTCGGGTATCTCAATGATTTCTGCATTTTTGATACCTTTCGGCGTAGCGGAACAACGGATAATTTTATCCGTATGAAAATACTGAATTATCTCATCCGCCTTAACCGTATTATTTTGATGACTTTCATCAACGATAACAACAAAACGCAGACCTTCATTCAAGGCGTGATCGATATGTTCGATAAAATTGGTGCGTTCGCCGTCTTTGAGAGCGTTGTTGCCTTTCTTCGTCAGCTTCTCCCAGTTTATAAAGCAACTGTCGTTTTCCTCAAAACCGCCCGTCATAACATCGGAGAGCAACTTTGTCTGTGAGGCGTGGATATACTTATCCATTTTCGCTTTGCTCTGTTCTTCAAGGTTACCCTTGCCGGGGGTAAGCCAAACAAAAACAGTTTTTGGAACGCTTTGTATGTATTGGTGCATAAAGTATGTAAGAATTATGGTCTTTCCACTACCCGTAGGACTTTTTAAAATGATGTCCCTTGCAGGAGAGTCCATAGCTTCAAACAAATCTTTTACAGCTTTAAGCTGAAATTCTTTTAATTGCATTTTTAACCCTCCTGTAAATCACGGTAGTAGTAATCGGGAATTATGTTGATTTCAACGCCGTTTTCCTTTAGTGCCTTTTCTTGATTCTCATCGGGGAGTAAATCGTGTCCCATATAGAGTTTACGGCATTTTGCGAGCTTGTCCGTATCTGCAGTAAATGCTTCAAGTTCTTCCTCGGTCAAAACAATAGCAATTGTAGCGTTGCCCGTAAAATTCAAGCCGTTTTCAAGTTCAACAAGTTCACGGATATGCTTTAATAACTCGTCCGCATATTCGTAATACATACGATCTGAAATCGGAATATAGTCTACCTTGTAGTATTTCAAACTTGCCGCATAATTTTCTTTGTCGATAACACGCTTAATGCGTTCATATGTGACCTCACGGCAAATGTTGTTTTCGTTATTGGTACAGAGGATAAAACGGCAGTTGCTATCTTCGTGTTCTGCATTGTATTTCAATACAGCGTGTCCTGTTGTGCCACTTCCTGCGAAACAATCCAAAATAATTGACTCTTTATTTGTTGCTAAATCTAAAATATATTCAACAAGTGCTGTTGGCTTTGGCGTGCTGAATAAATCTGTTACCTTTATTTCAGGAAAAATCTTCTTTAAGTCATATTTTGCCCTTCGTGTATGGCTTGTTGTTTCTAAATCTATCCATAGATTTGAAGGAGTTAATCCTCCCATTTCATTTAAATATGTCCTTCTTATCAATCGAGTACCATCATCAGAAAAACGCAATTCACCTGTTTTTAATTTCTCGTCAATAGTTTCTCGTGACCAACGCCATCCATTTTTAGGATGCTTAATTACATTGCCATTTGGAGCAATAATATCGAATTGCAAATTAGGACGCCACCCCGGATTATTTACAGGATTTCCGTCAAACCACGGACCACGAGGGTCGTTATCAGGGTTTTTGAAATGTTTTCTTTTATTGGGGTCATTGATAAAATTAGGTTTCCATACAGGAGATTTTGAATAAATCAATGTATGGTTGTAATCTTCTGAAAACTTTAGTGAATTATTGTTGCTATTATCACTTGAACGCCATACGGCATCAGTTATAAAACAATTATATCCAAATATTTCGTCACACAATAATTTAAGAGCTGCCTGTTCATTATCATCAATACTAATAAAAATAGCACCAGTTTCATTATTAAGTAAATCACGCATTATTTTTAAGCGAGGTTTCATAAAAGACAACCATTTACTGTGACTAAACAAATCAGTTTTATCTACAAAAACATCATCGTACACAAAATCTTTACTGCCCGTATTATATGGCGGATCAATATAGATAAGGTCAATTTTACCTCTATGCGTTTTCCCCAACAATTTCAGCGAAGCAAGGTTATCACCCTCAATAAGAAAGTTCATATTTCCGCCATTGTCGATGAAAAGGTCTTTGTTCTCGGTCAATACAGGTGTATGGGTGTCTAAAACCTCGTCAATTTCCTCTCGGTGTTCCTCGAAAACAAGCCCGTATTTTTTACCGTTTACATCTTTTTCAAGCTCGGAAAGATAGGTGAGCAGATTGCATGTATTTTCATCCTGCGGTGCGGACGATATATAAGTGCGTATTTCACCGATTTTTGCAATCAGGTCGTCACGCTTTTGCTTTGATATATTAGTGCTCATTGTTTTCCTCCGTATTTTTCTTCCCTTTTGGTATAATATTAGCCATTGAATTTAACAGAGTATTATATGTCTGCTGAGATGCTGCTTGCTCTTGCCATTTGTCGACCATACCCTGGGGAATATATGGATTTTGTATTGTTTCCCAAGTAACTTTATCTTTATATCCAAGAGAGTTTGCTATTGTTTCCAATAATTTATATTGTGCGTTTTGAATTTTTTTGAGTTGTGTTTCGTCTGGATTTTGAACGCAATATTTGTCATATAAATCTTTCCAGGCATTACGGACTTTTTTATCATCTGCAAATACAATATCAATAATATTAAGGCAATGTACGCTTTCTTGTGTCCAACCATATATTCGTGAAGTCATAAGTACTTTAAAAATATGCATTTTATCTTTTCTTATTTCTGCTCTATTTTGTAAATGTTGTCCAATCAAGACGGCAACTATAGGAATTACAATTATAGCTATTAAATTTAAAATGTCTTTACACTCCATTTTCTCGTCCTCCAAATTACATCCATTCGCCATCAGCGGCAGACCATTTTTCAGTAAACTCTTTGCATTCTACCGCCACTGTAAGCGGTTTTGTCAAAAATGCCTCAATTATTTTTAGCACCGTATTGAAATCATCAGTTTTCGTGTCAATCTTCCGACAAAATGCTTTCCACTTCTTTTGCATAGCAGAATCGTCCGCAAAGCTCATAACCTGTTCAAACTGTTCAACAGTAAAACTATGTCCTCGATTTTCAAAGGTTTTCTTCAGTGCTTCGGTGAGCACCTTGCCGTCAAAATCAAACTTATTGGCAAGATAATAAATATCATAATAATCTTTCATTCGGCTTGAAAATTCCATTAAATCGAGAATTGCATCAAGCTTTTCGGCAATTGTTGTTTCCAACGAATATGTATTTACAGTCGGAGAAATGAAATCGTCAAGCTGTGTTGGAATTTTTCGCTTTTCCTGCTTTGGGACAATTACATCGCCAACGCCGAAATCAATGCTGAAAGGTGTTCTTGTATTCTTGATATGTGCAACAAGCGATGCACCGATACCGGCATATTTCTTTGCAACAGCAATGGGAGCAACATCTGTTATCTCAAAAGTGATAAAATCGTTTTCGCTTGTGTTGCGATAATTTCTTCAAGCACAACTCGCAGTTGCTCAGGAGTGTTCGGCATTTGACGAAGTAAAAAGTCAACATCGACCGTTACTCTGCTGTCAAATTCAGTAAGCGAATAGATAAACAATCCGCCTTTGAGAACAAAATTTTCTGCATATTTTGATTTTTCAAGTCTGCGCAAAAATTCTTCCTGACAAAAGAGTTGTAAGC
>ERZ773260.1334-NODE-1334-length-32515-cov-3.651448_pt1 | contig 32515 bp, 25 predicted proteins | sample MGYA00511387_ERZ773260 | MGnify/ENA primary metagenome ERZ773260 (study PRJEB29015, sample SAMEA2737745) | human gut metagenome | biome: human gut; feature: human-associated habitat; material: faeces | place: China | collected 2012 ...
GCAACGGCAAGGCATTTTGTGCCGGTGGTGATCTGAGCTATCTGAACGGCTTGGACGGCGTTGCTGTATCCCGAACGCTTGTCATACTTGAGCGCATCCGTGAGCGTAGCAGCGTTACAACGGAACGAGAAGTTATAACTTGTGTACGGAGCAAGCACTACGGAGCACGCCATATTGAAGCAATGGAGGTCGCGCTGCAGCGAAGCTGTGGTCATCGAGAGCTTATTCTGGTCGAAGTCGTAACCGCTCGAGAACGAGATGTTCCAGCCGTCGCTAAGCCGCAAGTTACCACTAACGTTGAGGTTCTGCGAGAACTTGTACGGATAGCGCATCGTCTTCGTGTTGAACTTGCCACCCGTGTTCTCGCGCATCGTGATGCCGTAGCCGAACGTGAGCGACCAGGGCATGTTGAAGCGCATGTAGCCGTCAGCATCCGTTTCAGCCTTGCCACCCCCACTCTTCTTGCGCGTGCTGCGCTGGGCGTTCACCATCGTATCGTCCACGTTCGACTCCACGTCGGTGTCGATGCCTTCCTCGTCGTCTTTTCCGTTATGCTTCTTACGCTCCTTGTCGTCGCCACCGCCGAACCATTTCTTAAGTTTGTCTGGCGTAAGCGTGAACGAGAAGTTCTGCGATGTACCCTGGAAGCGTCCGAACTTGCCCATGCCCCAAAGTGTGTGGTTACCCACGTAAGGACGGCCGTTCTTGTCAAGCTCGTAGGCGTACGAGGCGAAGACAGCCGTCATGTTGAACGTGTAGTTTTTCCACCACTTCAAGCGGATGCGCATGGTGAGGTCGGAAAGCGGTTTTTCTTTGGCAGCCATATTGTAGCTCATCGACAGACCGAGTTCGTCGATAATACTAAGCTTCTTGAAACCCGTTGAGTCCTTGCTGCTCTTCACCTTCATCTCCACGTTGTTTGAGAGGTCGAACGCGATGTTGCCCGTCTTGCCCTTGCCCGGCACCCCGAAGAGCTGATCCTTATAAGGCGAGTACTCCACCAAGTCCACCGAACCGTCAGCATTGGTGCGCTGATAAGTTTTGTAGTAGCCATAGCGCGACGCACTGAAATCGGGCGCATAACTGAAACTCACAGACGGAGTCAGCACGTGGCGAATAGCCTGAATCTTATCGCCGAAAATCTTACGGCTCGGCATATAAAAACCGTAAAGCTTCGTCGACGCACCGATAGACATACTATAGTTGTACACGTTGTTGAAACCGTATATAGTGTCGCACACCTCGCGCTGCGCAGCAGCATCCCACGAGCGCATCACCTTGTGCGTGTACATGCGGTCCTGGAAGTTGAACGACGGCGAAATGTTGATATAGTTGAAGAGCGTGAAGTTGCCGCTGATAGGTATCGAGTGGTTCCAGCCGTTGCGCCAGTCCTTTATCAGGCTGGAGTGCAGCAGCTTATCCTCCTTAGTATTGATGCTGTTGGAGATGTGACCCGTGTACGACATCGAGATCTTCTCGTACCAGCGTTCGTCGCCCGCAGCGTGCTTACGCTTGAAGGGGTAGAAGCGCGAGAGCGAGATGTTGAGGTCGGGCAGGGTCATCGCTATCGACGAGTCGTGCATGTTCTGCGAGAGGTTGGCTGTAGAGCTGAGCGACAAACCGATACTCGAGAACGTTGTGCTCCACGACACGGATGATGTGCGTGTAGACTGGGTGAGGGTCTGCGGATTATAGAGTGAGCTGAGGTTGTTGCGCTCATAGCTCGACGTAGCGAAGTTGACGCTGGCTGAGAGCGAGCTGTAAGGGTTTGCCTTCTGATCCTGGCGGTGGTTCCACTGTATCTTGAAGCTTTTCTGACGGGTGAAGTCGGGCATTCCCTTGTCGCCGGTCTGCGTGTTCTGGAAACTTGCATAGAAGCTGCCGCTGAAGCGATAGCGTTTGGTGTAGTTCATGGCAGCCGACAGTCCCCACGAACCCTTTGTGTATATTTCGCCGAGGAGCTTGAGGTCCATTTTGTCGCTGATGGCAAAGTAGTAGCCACCGTCGCGCAGATAGAAGCCGCGGTTGCTCTCGTCGCCGTATGTAGGCATGATGAAGCCGCTCGAATAGCTCTTGGTGAACGGGAAGAAGCCGTAAGGAATGGCAAACGGCAGAGGCACATCGGCAACCACGAGATAAGCCGGTCCGAACACGACCTCCTTACCAGGGCGTACTTTTGCACGCGAAAGAGCTATATAGAAGTCGGGGTGCTCGGCATCGCAAGTGGTATAGCGACCATGCTGAAGAAAGATGTCGCCGTTCGGACTGCGCTTTGATATCTCGCTACGCAAGAAGCCGTCCTCCTGCTGTGTGTACACGTTGCTGATGAGGCCTTTCTTTGTCTTGAAGTTGAACGCCATGGTGTCGCTCTCGTACTTGTCAGAGCCCATGGAGAACACGGGTGTGCCGAAGAGTGTCATGCCGGTGGTGTCAGCCTTGTCCTTGGCTCCGGTAGCGTGTACCAAGGATGAGTCGATGCTCATGTGTATGCGCTCGGCAGCGAGGTCCATATTCTCGTATTTCACGGTGGAGCTGCCATATAGACGTGCTGTCTTCGTGACGGCGTCGTACACGAGAGAGTCGTTTGCCGAATAGTTTACTGGAGAATTGATGCCTCCCGCACGTTGGCGGTTGATTGAGTCGAGGCGTATGGAGTCGTCGATAGCCTTATTGTGGTGGTATATAGCGAGTTGCAAAGAGTCCATCTTGGTTGTGTCAACGCCTAATGCGAGCGTTGTGTCAACAGTAAGAGTAAGCATAGTGTCGTTAGCCGACAACAACGAATCGCGCAAAATGGTATCCGCAATATCACTTATCTCTATTGAGTCGCGAAGAACTTTCTCTCTCTTCTTGCGTTGCTTCGAGGGTGCGTCAGCACTTGCCATCACAAACATGATGGCGCAAAGCAATAGGGCTATAGCTGTCTTTGTTCTCAATTTGAATAATGTTGGTTCTTGTTGTTTACTTCTCTGGCTCAAAGAGTTCCTTCATCTTGCGGAACCGTGCCAATGTGTCGCCACCGAACTTGGCGAGCGAACGTTCTGCCTGTTCAATGGTCTTCTCGCGGTCGAGATGTGTCTTCGAGTAGAACTTATCGGCATAACAGATAAGTTTCTCCTCTATTGTTTCGGGTTGCATATCCTGATGTGGCAATGGCAGATCTTGCGAAACGATGTCGTCAAGGGTCAGTCCGGCGCCGGTATGACGCTCGCAGACGCGGGCGTAACGCTCGGGCAATCCCTCGCTGCGCAGCATTTCAGCACCACAGACGCCATGACGAATGTATGGTTCTGTGCCATGACACTCTATACCTGGGGCATCTACGCGGATGATTCCGATGTCGTGAAGCATCGCAGCCTGCTCTACAAAGTCGCAGTCAATATGTAGTTCGGGATGTAACGAAGCAATCTGCAGCGCACGTTGCGCTACAGATTGGCTATGAGTGAGTAGGATATGACGCAACGCATCACATCCTACGTAGTATTTGTCGATTATTTGCTTATACATATATTTTTACTCGTGCTCGCGCTCGATGTATGCAATCACGTCGCCCTTCTGTACTTTTGAGCCACGCTTTGCGTTGATCTCAACGAGCTTGCCACCAAGAGCAGCCGGCACCTCTACAAACTCGCCCCAAGGAGCCTGGATGTAGCAGAGCACATCGCCCTCCTTGTACTCCTTGCCGATGAACGGCTCTACAGTAGGTGCGCACTCGCCCTCGCCTGAGAACTCCCAGAAGATGTCACCCTTAACCGGAGCAACAACAGCGTCTGCCTTAGCGTGCTTGTAAGCACTGAGTTGCTCGGGAGAGAGGTTAGCACCGAGTTTGGCATCCTTGAGCTTCTGAAGGTCGGCGAGGAAGTTCTTCTTAGCCTGACCGCTCTTGTAGTTGCGATACTGCTCAGGGTGCATAGCGAGCTCGAAAAGCTCTTCGTCGTCCTGACCGCACTCCCATCCGTTCTCTGTCATCTCCTTGCGGAAATCGTCGAGAGCGTCGGTGAGAAGTGTGTGAGCGTCAACATCGGTAAACTCACGACCCTGCTTCTGTGCAAGTTCAACAAGCTCCGGATCGATAGTTCCGGGGATCTTACCCGACTTGCCGAGAATCATACCCCACATAGAGTCGTCCATCATCACGAAGCGTCCCTTGCCCTGCTCGAGAGTGAGGAGGTTCATAAGGGCGATGTTCTTCACGTACTGTGAGAACGGAGTAACCAATGGAGGATAGCCTACGCGTGGCCATACGTATTCAACCTCGTCGAAGAGCTTGATGAGGAGGTCGTCCATGGAAAGTTCGTCAAGGCCGTTCTTCTTGCGCACGTTGTTAATAGTGGTACGCATACCGCCGAGGTCAGCCATCATTGAACCCATCATACCGCCAGGCAGACCGCAACCGAGGAGGAGCGAAGACATGATCTTGTTGCCAGGGTTGATGAAGTAGCCGAGCCACTCGTCGATGAACTCCTGGGTCATGGCGCGAGCCTTCATGTATGCGCTCATGTTGATTTCGGGAACGTCGAAGCCCTCGTTCTTCAACATGCTGATAACAGAGATAACGTCCGGATGCACCTTACCCCATGACAACGGCTCGGTAGCTGTATCGATGATGTCGGCACCGTTCTGGCAAACCTCAAGGATTGAAGCCATTGAGAGACCAGGACCTGAGTGACCGTGATACTGGATGATGATTTCAGGATACTTGTCCTTGATCATCTTTGTGAGTTTGCCGAGGAATGCAGGCTGACCGATACCAGCCATATCCTTCAAGCAGATTTCCTCTGCGCCGGCAGCGATAAGCTGATCGGCAATATTCATGTAGTACTCCAGTGTGTGAACCGGAGAGTTGGTGATGCAGAGAGCACACTGCGGAGTCATGCCGCCTTCCTTTGCCCACTTGATGCTCGGAATGATATTGCGAACGTCGTTCAGACCGTCGAAGATACGTGTGATGTTGGTACCCTGCTTTGCCTTCACCTTGTACATGAGGGCGCGAACGTCGTCAGGCACGGGGTACATACGCAGAGCGTTAAGACCACGGTCGAGCATGTGGGTCTTGATACCTACCTCATTGAAAGGCTTGCAGAAAGCGCGTACTGCATCGTTTGGATTCTCGCCTGCGAGAAGGTTCACCTGCTCAAAAGCTCCACCGTTTGTCTCAACACGGGCAAAGCAACCCATATCGATAATCACGGGAGCAATGCGCTCCAACTGGTCTTTGCGTGGCTGGAACTTGCCAGAAGACTGCCACATATCTCGATAAACGAGACTGAACTGGATTTTCTTTTTCATCTCTATTAGTTGATTTTTTTATTGTTCGTATAACGCAATTTGAAGAGATAGCGTGACTTTAAGCCACTGCACACCTCTTCAAATATGCAAAATTAGAGAAAAAAATTCAATTACTCAGTAATATCAACGCTTTTTTAGTAAATATTAGAGCTGAATTTCTATTACTTTGTCAACATCTGTGGGCACTTCGTCGAGAGAAATCAGCACGCCACCGTCGCATTTCTGTGTCTTCACGGCCTTGCGTGTGACGAAGTCGACAGCCTTGCGAATCTTCTTCGAGCCGATAGGCAGGAAGAGTGAGTGGTCCTGCAAGTTAAGAATATGCACAAAGAGACGGTTGTCCTTCTGTGTTGTCACACCCCAATCGTGCGGAGCAACGAGTCCGCCACGTGTGCCGTAGATTGTCTCGCCATAAACCTTCATCCACTCGCCCATCTCTTTCAGGCGCTGCACAGCAACCTCAGGCAGACATCCGTCTGGCTGCGGACCGATGTTCATAAGCAGATTGGCGTTGCGTCCGGCAGCGTTCACGAGATAATGAATGAGAGTCTTGGTAGATTTATAGTTCTGGTCAGTAATCTTGTAGCCCCACATGCCGTTCATGGTCTCGCAGGTCTCAAGCGGAAGTTTGCTGATTGCTTGACCCGACAGACCGGCAGTATTCTCGCCTGGAAGGTCGCGTTCGAACATCTGGAAGTCTTCGCCGTCGAACGGCTGAGAGTGGTGGTTGTTGCCGATAAGGCAAGAGGGCTGCAGCTTATGTATGAGCGCATACTGCTCGGGCAAGCGCCAGTCGAACGACGGATTGATATCCTGATCCCACCAGCCGTCGAACCAGATAGCGTTCACTTCGCCATAGTTGGTGAGCAACTCTGTGAGCTGATTGTTCATGAACTGATAGTAGCTGTCCCAGTTCTGCGCCTCTTTCGGGCGGCCAGTGCCAAGACCGGTGCGTCCGAGCGGTGCGTCCTCGCGTCCCCAGTCGATGTGCGAGTAGTAGAAGTGCAAACCGATGCCCTGACGATGACACTCGTCGGCAAGTTCCTTCACGACGTCGCGCTTGAACGGCGAAGCGTCAACGATGTTATAGTCTGAATATTTCGTATGGAACATTGAGAAGCCCTCGTGGTGGCGTGTTGTGAAGCAGATATACTTTGCTCCGGAAGCCTTGATTGCTGACACCCACTCGCGTGCGCTGAACTTTGAGGGATAGAAACCACCTGCAAGCTTGGCGTACTCCTTGTAGTTCAGATTGTTGTTTGTCATTGTCCACTCGCCGGTGGCGAGCATACTGTAAAGTCCCCAATGGAGGAAGATGCCGAACTTAGAGTCTTGGAAATGAGAGCGTGCTGCGAGGTTGCCTTCTGTTGGCACATACTTGTTCGCAACAGCCTTGTCGGTTGCGGTTCCGGCTGCGCTGTTAGTAGCATTTTCGGCAGAAACGCTGGCAGACATTGCAAGTGCCATCATCACTGTACAAAAGATTTTCTTCATACTTATTACATTAATTTTTAGGTAGTTATTATATACGAGAAAAGGTGCAGTTGTCCACAACTGCACCTAACGATGTTATTATCCACGCAAATCGTGCTCCTCAAAACGACGTTCTGCGAGCTTTTCATACTTTGTTCCTGGCTTGCCGTAGTTGGCATAAGGCCATATAGAAATGCCTCCACGCGGTGTGAAGAGACCAGTCACCTCGATATACTTAGGATCCATAAGCTTCACGAGGTCTTTCATGATGATGTTCACGCAGTCCTCGTGGAAGTCGCCATGATTACGGAAGCTGAAAAGGTAGAGCTTCAAGCTCTTGCTCTCCACCATCTTTACGTCGGGCACATACGAGATGCGTATCTCCGCAAAGTCGGGCTGACCGGTAATCGGACACAGCGATGTGAACTCCGGACAGTTGAAACGCACCCAGTAGTCGTTGCCCTGATGTTTGTTGACAAACGTCTCAAGCACTTCCGGTGCATAGTCGTCACGATACTTTGTCTTCGCTCCGAGTGCCTGCAAGCCTTCGTCGCGGCGATTATCTGAATTTGTTGCCATTTATATACTTATTATATATACTACATTTTATATATACTATATTTTAAAGCACATTAACCTCTGAACGTTGTCTTAAATATTGAATATTCGCCAGATGCTATAGTTCATTCCGGTGTCGAAGTTGTCCTCGCCCTCGAACTTCTTTGTCCAGCGCACAACGCGTATGGTAAGAGGCAGAACGATTATCTCGTAGAGTGTCTTAAGCACTACCTGCGAAATCATAAGCACGGGCAGTTCCTTCATCGGGATAACTCCTCCGAGCGCAAGCGGGAAGAAGATAATCGAATCGGCTGCCTCGCCGTACACCGTACTGAGTATGGCGCGAGCCGAGAAGTTCTTGCCGCCCGACGAAAGTTTCATGCGACTCATCACGTAAGCATTGACGAACGAACCGACGATGAACGCTAAGAATGATGCGAAAGCGATACGCGGCGCAAGACCGAACACTGCATGAAAGCCTTCTTCGTTATGCCAGTAAGGTGCAGCGGGCAATATGTCGCACAATGCTCCAAAGAGGACAAACAGGAAATTCATAGCGAAACCCAACCATATCAGCAATCGGGTTTTTCCATAACCCCATACCTCACAAACGCAGTCGTTGATGATGTACGAAACGGGGAAGACGATTAATCCGCCTGTTACACTAATCGGACCTAACGCAATTTGCTTTGTCTCAAGCACGTTTGCCGTAATAAGACAAACGCAGAAAAGCGTACTGAAAAGCAAAAACAGCACACTCACGGTTTTCTTGTTTTTCTGCATAATCTTGTTTTTTAAGAGGTTTACCAAGCACTCTATATAATATAATGTATATAGTAAACGATACTGCTACATTTATTTACGGCTGCAAAATTACTATTTTTTAATGAGAACGCAAACAAAAACACAGAGTAAATAGCAATAAAGAACGAGGAGCTACACCAAAACGAATGGTTTCAGCGTAACTCCTCACTATAATGATTATAAATATTGCGATGTAGTTTAGAACATCTTTGCTGGATAAACACCCTCGTCGGCAAGTTTCTGGAACTTAGCCACTACGTCCGGACGATCCTCCGGATAGGTCACACCGAACCACTTAGATGTCGTGTCGAGCACCTCGCAAGTAGCGGTGCCGTCGTGGATGAGCTTGTCTACCATCAATGGGATGAAGAACTCGCTCTTGAGGTTCTCCATGTTCTTCGGGTCAGAGAGGAACGCCTTGAAGTACTCCTCACTGTGCTTGAAGTAATCAGGTGTAAAGCCCCAGAAGTTCATAGATACCGGTGTTGTATCAGGTATCTCTACCCATGTCTCGTTGTCGTCGTCGAGATACTTAACAACGCCGTCGAAGCGCTGAATCTTGGTGCGCTCTACAACAGATGTCAGGTGATGATGTTCATCGTTCTCACATACGCCACGGCTTACAGTGCCACTCTCAGAAAGAGTGTTACCTACGCGGAAACCGACCATAGCATACTTACCTGTAGAACCCTCTGGCAACTCGCTGAGCCACTTGCCCATTACACGGAATGCGTCGCGGTCGTAGAAGTCGTCGCAGTTGAGCACAGCGAACGGCTCATTGATAACGCTTGCACCCATCATCAGCGCATGGTTAGTACCCCAAGGTTTTGTGCGACCCTCAGGACATGTAAAGCCCTCGGGCAGCGCATCGAGGCTTTGGAACACGAGCTCGCAAGGGATATGGCCTTCATATTTAGAAAGAACAATGCGACGGAAGTCGTCCTCAAAATCCTTACGGATAACGAACACAAGCTTGCCAAAGCCAGCATTGATTGCGTCGTAGATACTATAATCCATGATTGTCTCACCGTGAGGACCGAGCTCGTCGAGCTGCTTCAGTCCGCCGTAACGGCTTCCCATACCTGCAGCGAGGAGGAAAAGTGTTGGTTTCATAACTCTGATATTTATTTAAGTTAATTTATATTGACTTTCGATTATTATTAATCTGAACGCAAAAGTAACAAAATCGAATGAAATAAAAAAATTATTGATAGTATAAAATTGCGCACATCACTGAAAAATCGTAACTTTGCACGATACTATATCATAATGTAACGAAAGAAAGAAACAGAAAAAGTCTAAATATATGGCAATTACAGAAGAAAAGACAGTAGAAGAGAAGAATTTGAGTTTCGTAGAGCAGCTCGTAGAGCAGGACCTCGCTGAGGGCAAGAACGCCGGACGCATACAGACGCGTTTCCCGCCAGAGCCTAATGGTTATCTGCACATCGGACACGCTAAGGCTATCTGCATGGACTTCGGCGTGGCTGAAAAGTACAATGGAGTGTGCAACCTGCGCTTCGACGACACCAATCCTACAAAGGAGAACAACGAGTACGTTGAGAACATTCTCAACGACATCTCTTGGCTTGGTTTCAAATGGGGTAACATATACTACGCTTCCGACTATTTCGAGAAGCTTTGGGACTTCGCTGTGTGGATGATTCAGAACGGACACGCTTACATCGACGAGCAGACAGCTGAGCAGATTGCTGAGCAGAAGGGCACACCTACCACTCCGGGCGTTGCTTCGCCTTACCGCGACCGCCCCGTTGAGGAGAGCCTCGAGCTGTTCAACAAAATGAACACTCCGGAGGCAGTAGAGGGTAGCATGGTGCTCCGTGCAAAGCTCGACATGGCTAACCCGAATATGCACTTCCGCGACCCTATCATCTATCGCATCATCCACACCCCGCACCACCGCACCGGCACGAAGTGGCACGCTTATCCGATGTACGACTTCGCTCACGGACAGAGCGACTTCTTCGAGGGTGTAACCCACTCTATCTGTACACTCGAGTTCGTACCTCATCGCCCACTCTACGACAAGTTCATCGACTATCTGAAGGAGATGCGTGGCGAGACAGAGAACTTGCACGACTTCCGCCCACGCCAGATTGAGTTCAACCGTCTGAACCTTACATACACAATGATGTCGAAGCGCAAGCTCCTGGCTCTCGTTGAGGAGAAGTTCGTGTCGGGTTGGGACGACCCGCGTATGCCGACACTCTCGGGTATGCGCCGCCGCGGCTACTCGCCCGAGTCTGTACGCAAGTTCATCGACTCAATCGGCTACACCAAGTTCGACGCTCTCAACGACATGGCGCTGCTCGAGGCTGCCGTTCGCGAGGACCTGAACAAGCGTGCGCTGCGCGTGTCTGCCGTGCTCAACCCGGTTAAACTCGTCATCACCAACTATCCTGAGGGTCAGACTGAGGAGATGGAGGCTATTAACAACCCTGAGAACGAGGCTGACGGCACACACACCATCACCTTCTCGCGCAATCTTTGGATCGAGCGCGACGACTTCATGGAGGATGCTCCGAAAAAATTCTTCCGCATGACTCCGGGCAAGGAGGTACGTCTGAAGAACGCCTACATCGTGAAGTGCACTGGCTGCACAAAGGATGCTGAGGGCAACATCGTGGAGATTCAGGCCGAGTACGACCCGCTCAGCAAGAGCGGACTTGAGGGCGCCAACCGCAAGGTGAAGGGCACACTCCACTGGGTATCTGCCGACCACTGCCACAAGGCTCAGGTGCGCGTTTACGACCGTCTGTTCTGCGTTGAGAACCCGTCGGCTGACGAGCGCGACTTCCGCGAACTGCTCAACCCGGAGAGCCTCAAAACTATCGAGAACTGCTACGTTGAGAACTACGCTGCCGACTGCAAGCCAGGACAGTATCTGCAGTTCCAGCGCATCGGCTACTTCATGGCAGACCTCGACTCTACAGCCGAGAACCCCGTGTTCAACAAGACTGTGGGTCTGAAGGACGCTTGGGCAAAGCAAAACAAGTAAAACTTTGATGGAGAAAAAAGAGAATTATTTCAACAGTCCCGAATTTCAAGAGACACTACACCGATACGAATCGTCGCTGCAAGAAGACCATCCAGAGTACTTCGGCAGCGACGAACTGTCGGACATTGCTGAATATTACTATGACAGTGGCAAGAGAAAGGAAGCTGTTGACGTTCTTGACTATGCCATCCAACTACACCCAGGAGCAGCTATGCCATTGGTGTTCAAGGGACGCATAGCTCTTATCGACAATAAAGACATCAACACAGCGCAACACTACGCTGACATGATTTCCGACCAGCTCGACCTCGACTGTCTTTATCTGCAAGCCGAGATTATGATTACGCGTGGCAATGTTGAGGAAGCTGATAACTTCCTTAACAATGCGATACACCAGATTGACGAGGACGACGTGCCCGACTATGTACTCGACATAGCTACTATTTTTATCGATTATAACCAACCCGACATAGCTGCCAAGTGGCTTGCCATGAGCGACGAGGATGACCTGCTCGACTATCGTGAGGTGAAAGCACGCATTGCTTTCGCCAAGGGCGACTACGAGCAGAGCGAACAGATATTCGAACAGCTGCTCGACGAAGACCCTTACTCGGGCAAGTACTGGAACTCACTCGCCGTAACGCAGCTCATGAGCAACCGCATCAACGACTCGATAACGTCGAGCGAATACTCCATAGCTATCGACCCCGAGGACGAGGAGGCACTGCTCAACAAGGCTAACGGTCTGTTCTCGCTTGGCAACTTCACCGAGGCAATGGACTACTACCAGCGTTTCCTCAAACTCTGTCCGGAGGAGGGTGCTGCATATATGTTCGTAGGCAACTGCCTGCTCAACATGGGCAGACCGGAGGAGGCTATGCCGCAGTACAACAAAGCGTTGGAATGTTTCAAGAAATACAGTATTAGCACATCGGAAGTGAACCAATGTCGTGCATTCACTCTCTCACAACTCGGACATATAGAACAGGCACTCGAATGTCTTGCCGAGACCGACAACGACCCCGATTGCAACCATAGCGAGATAAACGTAATACGTGGTCATATCCTCTTAGAGCATGGTAGAGTGAAAGAAGCTATAAAGAGTTTCGTTGAAGCCTTGCAAGCCACTCACTTCTCTCACGAGATATTCTTCCGCATAGCCATCTCGGTGTACGACTGTGGCTACCCTACCATAGCATACCGCATGTTCAAAACCTATCACGAAGCGCACCACAATCCAGGCGACGAGGGTGCGGCTTATCTGGCTGCGTGCTGCCGACAGTTGCAGAAGCATGACGAATACTTGAAGTATCTCAACATAGCCTGTCAGCAGAACCCGTCGGAAGCGCGCAAGGTGCTCGGCGAATACTTCCCAACGGGCATGGACCCGAAGGATTACTTCGACTATGAAAAAGTAAAAGAGTAAAAGTAGGAGGTATGGGCATCCTGCCCATACCCACGCACCCACAAAAAGCATATCTTTAAAAATAAAAGAGTAAAAAGTAAAAAGAAATGAATACAGCAGAGCTTTTCCTTTGGATCCTCGACAACCTCAACTATTGGGTTGTCACCCTGTTTATGGCTATCGAGAGTTCATTCATTCCCTTCCCATCCGAGGTGGTTGTTCCGCCGGCAGCATGGAAGGCTATGGACCCTGACAGCGGCATGAGCTTTGTGCTCGTCGTGGTGTTCGCCACAATCGGTGCCGATTTCGGTGCACTCATCAACTATTACCTTGCCAAGTGGCTCGGTAGACCTATCATCTACAAGTTTGCAGACAGCCGTATCGGTCACATGTGCCTCATCGACCGTGCCGCTGTAGAGAAAGCCGAAGCGTTTTTCCGCGGACATGGTGCCACCTCAACATTCTTCGGACGCCTCGTGCCGGCTGTACGCCAGCTCATCAGCATCCCTGCTGGCCTCTCTGGTATGCACGTCGGCAAGTTCCTCCTCTACACCACTCTCGGTGCAGGCGTATGGAACACGGTGCTCGCCATGATCGGTTGGGGCATCTACAAGTACACCAACCTCAAGACCACAAAGGATGTTTACGAGCAGGCTCTGCAGTACAGCCACGAAATCGGCTACGTTCTGCTCGCTCTCGCCGCCCTTGTCGTCGCATTCCTTGCGTACAAGGGATTGAAGAAAACGAAATAAATTGTATGTACCGTTTTTGCACCTAATGGTTTGAAAGAGTCGTTTAACGAAAACGAAAACGACATTTGAAACGAGCGTTGTCAACACTATAATTAAACATAGAATGCACCCCTAAATGTTGCCACGCTACAACAACAATATTGCCACGCTACAACAACAATATTGCCACGCTACGCAAACAACGTTGCCACGCTACAACAATGTTGCCACGCTACGCAAACAATATTGCCACGCAACAACAACAATGTCGAGAAACGGACAGAAGATGAGTTAGAAGACAAACTGGAAGATAAACTGGAAGATAGACTGGAAGATAACCTCTATTTTCAGATATCTCCCAGCCATTACTTCGCTGATACACAGCACGTTATGCGCCGAATGGAAGATATGGTAGATTTTTTCGCAATAATGTGATGGTTACGGTGATTCTGAAAGATATGGGGATGCTTTCAACTAATCTTCTTTAAACGCCAGCTTATCGAACTTGGCTTTAAGCATTGGAGCCTCCGACTTACGAATTGAGAGTTTCATCTCGCAGGTGTTGTCATAGGTCTGGCTGATAATGCGCGGCGACATGTCCTTGATGATTTTCATTACGTCGTTCATCATAATGTAAGGAAAATCGAAAACAACCCCCTCCTCTACGAACTGACTTACAATCTCTGCGTTGGCTATTGCCTCAGCCGCTGCGGTGCGATAGGCAACAATAAGTCCGCTTGTGCCAAGATTGACACCTCCATAATAGCGCACAACAATGATAAGAATGTCGGTCAACTCGTTCTTGTTGATCTGACCGAGGATGGGCTTGCCGGCTGTGCTGCTCGGCTCGCCGTCGTCGTTGGCACGGAAATCAGTGCGGTCAGCACCGAGCATGTATGCCCAGCACACATGGCGCGCGTCATAATACTTCTTGCGAAACTCTGCTACGTATTGCTTCACTTCCTCCTCGGAAGTGACATGAAAGGCAAAAGCGAGAAACTTACTGCGTTTCTCGCTGTAAAAGCCTTCTGCGGGTGTGTCTGTGATTGTTAGAAATTCGTCTTTTGGCTCCATTGATATTAAATTGACAAGTAGACAAGGCGAGATGCATAACAAACAGTTATGCAAACCACCTTGTCTACTCGTTGCTTATTCACTTATCTACTACTATGTTACGACAGCTTGTGGATGATGAGTCCTGAGCGGAGCTTAGGCTCAAACCATGTTGCCTTTGGCGGCATAATCTTTCCGCTATCGGCGATGTCGATTATCTGTTTCATTGAAACCGGATAGAGGGCGAGTGCCATACGCATCTCGCCGCTGTCTACGCGACGCTTCAGCTCTTCGAGACCGCGAAGACCTCCTACGAAGTCGATGCGCTTGTCTGAACGTAAATCGGTGATGCCGAGCACCTTGTCGAGGATAAGACGGCTCGAGATGTCTACGTCAAGAACACCGATAGGGTCGTGGTCGTCGTATGTGCCCTGCTTGGCTGTGAGCGAATACCAATGTCCGTCGAGATAGAGTGAGAACTCGTGCAGACGCTGCGGCTTGTAGATAGCCTCGCCCTTGTCCTCAACCTCGAAGTTCTCGCGCAAAGCGTCAAGGAACTGCTCTGATGTAAGACCGTTGAGGTCCTTTACAACGCGGTTATAGTCGAGCACGGTGAGCTGCGATGCCTGGAAGCAAACAGCCATGAAGTAGTTGTACTCCTCGTCGCCCTTATGGTTCGGATTGTTCTTAGCCTTTTCTGCACCAACGAGAGCAGCGGCAGCGCTACGGTGGTGGCCGTCGGCGATGTAGAGAGCCGGCATCTTGGCAAACTCCTTAGTGATCAGTTCGATGTCAGCCTTGTCGCTAATAACCCAGAACTGATGACCGAAGCCGTCGTCGGGAGCAACGAAGTCGTACTCGGGCTTTGTTGCTGCGTAGCGCTTGATGAGCGCGTCGAGCACCTCGTTGTCGGGATAAGCGAAGAACACCGGCTCGATGTTGGCATCGTTTACGCGAACATGCTTCATGCGGTCTTCCTCCTTGTCGCGGCGTGTCAGCTCGTGCTTCTTGATGGTGCCATTGAGATAATCGTTGACGAAAGCACCCACAACAAGTCCGTACTGAGTCTTGCCGTTCATGGTCTGAGCGTAGATATAATAGTTCTCATCTGCGTCCTGACGAAGCCAACCCTTCTCCTGAAACATCTTGAAGTTAGCGGCAGCCTTCTCGTAAACGCGCGGGTCGTACTCGCTTGTGCCCGGTTCGAAGTCGATCTCCGGCTTGATGATATGATAAAGACTCTTCTCGTTATCGCCAGCCTCAGCTCTTGCCTCTTCACTATCGAGCACGTCGTAAGGACGTGATGCTATTTCTTCAACAAGGTCTTGCGGTGGACGTACGCCACGGAATGGTTTTACTGTTGCCATAGTATGATTATTTTAAAACCCCACCACTATGTCCTCCCTATGGGGCAAAGGGGTGGGGTTATCGGGGATTTTTACTTAATTACTTGTTTACTTGGAACTTAGTGCAGCCGTCAGCGAAGAAAGCGTTGATCTGCTTAGCAGCTGCGATACCAGCGTTGGTGTTAGCCTCTGCTGTCTGAGCACCCATTTTCTTAGGTGTAGAGAAGTATCTGCCTTCGAACTTCTGGAACTCTTCGTTAGCGTCCGGCATGATGTCTGTGATGAACTTCAGGTCGGTGCGTTCTGCCATGAGGGCAAGGAGTTCAGGCTCGTTGATAACTTCCTTACGAGCTGTGTTGATGAGGATGCCGTTCTTGTGGAGCTTGCCAACAAGAGCAGCGTTGATGCTCTGCTTTGTCTCGGGAGTAGCAGGGATGTGCAGCGAAACGATGTCGCAGTTCTCGAAGAGAGCGTCCTGAGAGTCAACTGCCTTAACGCCAGCAGCCTCAATAGCCTCCTTCGGGCAGAAAGCGTCGTATGCATAAACTTCCATCTCGAAGCCCTTAGCGATGCGAGCCACGTTTCTACCTACGTTGCCGAAAGCGAGGATGCCGAGCTTCTTGCCCTTCAACTCGCTACCCGACTTGCCGTTGTAGAAGTTGCGCACGCCGTAAACGAGCAAACCGAATACGAGTTCAGCCACAGCATTAGAGTTCTGACCAGGTGTGTTCTCAACAACAACGTTCTTCTCCTTAGCGTAAGCACAGTCGACATTGTCGTAACCGGCACCGGCACGTACAACTATCTTAAGCTGCTTTGCAGCGTCAAGCACCTCTGGTGTAACCTTGTCTGAGCGCACGATCATCGCGTCTGCATCAGCCACTGCGTCGAGAAGCTGCTGCTTTTCTGTATATTTCTCAAGCAAAACGAGTTCGTTGCCTGCACCTTCTATCTCAGCCTTAATGCCGTCAACCGCTGCCTTTGCAAACGGTTTTTCTGTTGCCACTAATACTTTCATAGCTATACTATTTATTAATGTTCCTTTTCAAAATCCTGCATGCACTTAACGAGAGCCTCAACGCCTTCCATAGGCATAGCGTTGTAGCAGCTTGCGCGGAAGCCACCTACCGAGCGGTGACCCTTGATGCCTACCATGCCACGTTGTGTAGCGTACTCGAAGAACGGCTTCTCAAGATCCTTGTACTCGTCGTTCATAACGAAGCAGATGTTCATCAAAGAACGAGAGTCCTTCTCTACTGTACCACGGAACAACTTGTTGCGGTCGATTTCGTCGTAGAGCACCTTAGCGCGAGCCTCAGCACGGCGTGCCATCTCCTCTACTCCACCCTGAGCCTTAATCCAACGCAGTGTTTCGAGAGCGCAGTAGATAGGTACTACTGGAGGCGTGTTGAACATAGAACCCTTCTCTACGTGTGTACGGTAGTCGAGCATTGTCGGAATCTGACGCGGAGCCTTACCCAAGCATTCATCCTTTACGATGATGAGGGTAACACCAGCCATAGCGAGGTTCTTCTGAGCACCTGCATAGATACAGTCGTACTTAGCAACGTCGATAGGACGGCTGAAGATATCAGAAGACATATCGCCGATAAGTCTTACAGGCACTTCCGGCTCCTTGCGGATTTCGGTACCATAAATAGTATTATTAGTTGTAATATGTAAATAGTCGAGATCTGTCGGACATTCGTAATCCTTTGGATAGAATGTATAGCCTGCGTCTGCAGAAGAAGCCACCTCAACAGCTTCGCCAAAGAGCTTAGCTTCCTTCAACGCCTTCTTTGCCCATGTACCCGTATTGAGATAACCAGCCTTCTTAATCAAGAAGTTGTAAGGAATCATACAGAATTCCAATGAAGCGCCACCACCGAGGAACAATACCGAATAGCCTTCTGGCACCTTCAAGAGTTCCTTGATAAGGGCTACAGCCTCATCAACAACGGGTTGGAAATCCTTTGCACGATGGCTAATCTCTGCCAAAGAAAGTCCTGAACCATTAAAATCCAAAATCTGTTTTGCTGTGTTTTCGATCACTTCGCGAGGAAGAATAGAAGGTCCTGCATTAAAGTTGTATTTCTTCATCTGCCTGTTTGTTATTAAGTTAATATAAGTTTGATTACTATCACAGGCGAAGTTACAATTAATTTTTGAAAGTAACAAGCAAATGTTTACAAAATGTTACTCTTATTTTATCTTTTACGTGGTTTCAACTTTACTTCTGGTATTTTCAACTTGTCACCAGCCTTCACTGTATGGCAGTTATTCAGCACCTCAACGTAACATTCCATACCTTCTCCAAGATAGGCTTTACTAATTGAGGCGAGCGACTGCCCTGGTTGTACGGTAACCACTTTGGCAACACCAACAATAATATAAGCACCCGTACGTACACGAACATCATAGTTGTAGTCGGACGGTGTGGTGGCTGTTGGTGCTGCAGACATTACTGCTGTAGAGCCTGTCGCAGCCTTAGAGTTAGACACACGAACAGAGTCTTTCTTCTCTTTCTTTATGTTTTCTGCGGTGTGTGCATCTGCTGCTTTCAAAGCATCATTAGACGCTATTGTATCACTAACAACACACTGCGGTTCAACTGCTACCACCGTATCTTGTTGAGCATACAATCGTGTCTCAAGTCTATCTATGACATGGTTCTTCTCTTCTATTCGCTGATAAAGGAAATACATACCTATGCCAATACTCACGAGTATAACAAACGACGCAATAGTGAGAACATACATCATACGCGGACTGCGTTGCTTGCATCCACCAATAACAATGCCTTCATCGTCTGACTCACCTATGTCGTTAGCCGACTTTTCTTCGTCTGACTCATTGTTATCATCATCTATTGGTTCGCTCTTTGGAGCCATCAAACGACGAGCCATGTCACGGTGTTCCTCTGTGTTTACCACTTTTGATGCAGGTTCTGAGGGGGAAGGCTGGTCGGTTGGCTGATCGGTTGGTGCAGTTGGGGACAACTGCACCCCCTGAGGTTGCTCAGCTGGTGTGGGTTGATTGGCGGATTGGTCAGTTGGCTGGTCGGTTGGTGCAGTTGGGGACAACTGACCCCCCTGAGGTTGCTCAGTTGATGTGGGTTGATTGGCGGATTGGTCAGTCAACTGATCGGTTGGTGCAGTTGGGGACAACTGCACCCCCTGAGGTTGCTCAGTTGGTGTGGGTTGGTCGGCGGATTGGTCGGTTGGCTGATCGGTTGGTGCAGTTGAGGACAACTGCACCCCCTGAGTTTCCGTTTCAATTACAGAATCGGAGAGCTCATCCATTTCATCATCTATTTCAGAAAAATCAACTCCATCGTTAAGCACAACAGTCTCGAACTGCACAAACGGACGATTGACACGGTCGCGCAGCAAGACCTCGGGAGTGAACGAGATTTTGTTGCGTCCATCGATGATAATACGTTCGCCAGTATTCACATCGACACTGGCGCGTGCGCTCACCGCCGACACCTTGAAAGTGCCGAAGCCTTTTATCTTCACCGAGCTATCAGTGTCGTCAAGTTCCTCATTTACTACATCGAACATTGCACCGATAAAGTCGGAAGCGTCACTAAGCGATAAGCCGTACCTCTCACTCAGCTCACGAGCGAAATCATTCACCTTAGCCATTCGCGTCGTCTCCTTTCTTCATCTTGTTCTTCACCGATGTTGCAGGTTTGAAGTTAAGCACAATCTTCGGTGGAACGAGCATACGCTGCCCCGTTGACGGATTGACAACGATGCGCTCCATACGTTTCTTCAGTTCAAAGGTACCGAAATCTGGTACTGACACATTCTCACCTTCATCGAACGTAGAGGCAATAGACTCTAACACGCAACGCACCATGCGCTGAGTGTTCTCCTGCGAATATCCCGTGCGTCGAGATAGCTCTGTGATGTATTCCTTGTTGTTCATATATAATATAAGGTGAGAATGTGTAATGATTATATTATTCTACTTCGCCATAGAGGTCGAAGTCGTCGCTATCGGTGATACGCACATCGTAGAACGCACCGACACGCAGACGGCGCGTAGCCTTGATTAGCACCTCGGGGTCGACCTCCGGCGAGCAGAACTCCGTGCGACCGATGTAGTAGTCGCCCTCTTTGCGATCGATGATGGTCTTCAGAACGCTGCCAACCTTAGCAGCTTCAATCTCTGCACTGATACGCTGCTGCACAGCCATTATCTTGTCGAGACGACGCTGCTTCACTTCTGCTGGCACATCATCCTCATAATGTTCGGCGCTGTATGTGCCTTCCTCCTCAGAGTAGGCGAAAGCCCCCATACGCTCGAAGCGTGCCCATTTCACAAACTCTACGAGTTCCTTGAAGTCTTCCTCTGTCTCGCCAGGGAAGCCAACGAGCAGTGTTGTGCGCAGATGCAGACCCGGCACCTCCTTGCGGATGCGCTCTATGAACTCCATTGTCTCCGCCTTAGTAACATGGCGATGCATACGTGTGAGCATATTGTCGGAGATATGCTGCAGAGCGATGTCGAGATACTTGCAAACGTTCGGCTTCTCACGAATAACGTCAAGCAGTTCAAACGGGAACTGGTTAGGATAAGCGTAGTGCAGACGAATCCACTTCACACCCTTTATATCTGCGATGTCCGAGATAAGGTCGGCGATATGACGTTTGCCGTCGATGTCCACTCCGTAGTATGTCAATTCTTGAGCGATAATCTGGAACTCCTTCACGCCACTTGCCACCAGTTCGCGTATTTCCTCAAGTATCTCCTCCTTCGGACGGCTTACGTGCTTGCCGGTGATGATTGGTATGGCACAATAGGCACAACGGCGGTCGCAACCCTCGCTAATCTTTATGTAGGCATAGTGATGCGGCGTAGTGATATGGCGAGCACCAGAGCATGTAGGCTCTTCGGGCTTGCCGAGGTCGGTAAGCAACTGCTTGAAGTTGAACTTACCATAGTACTTATCCACCTGCGGAATTTCCTCTTCGAGTTCCTTCTGATAGCGTTGCGAGAGACATCCCATTACGAAGAGCTTGCTTATCTTGCCCTCCTCCTTTGCCTGAACGAGTTCGAGGATGGTGTCTATGCTCTCCTGCTTTGCGTCCTCAATGAAGCCGCATGTGTTGACCACAACGATTTCGCCCTCGATGCGCTTCGCATCATGGGTGCAATGATATCCAGCCTGCCCGAAAAGTGTCATCAGTTTCTCGCTGTCGACAAGGTTCTTTGAGCAGCCCATTGTTATAATATCTACCTGTCCTTTCTTCATAATTATTTCTTGAACAACGAATCGACGAACTGGCGCTTGTTGAAGAGCTGCAATGCTTCCATCGATTCGCCCAGTCCGATATACTTCACCGGCACCTTAAGTTGGTCGCTGATGCCGATAACCACTCCACCCTTCGCTGTTCCGTCGAGCTTTGTGATAGCAAGCGATGTGATTTGTGTGACCTGCGAGAACTGCTTTGCTTGCTCAAAAGCGTTCTGACCGGTACTGCCATCAAGCACGAGCAGCACCTCATCGGGTGCTTCGGGCAGCACCTTCTTCATAACATCCTTTATCTTCTTCAGCTCGTTCATCAAGCCCACCTTGTTATGCAGGCGTCCTGCGGTATCGATGATTACGACATCTGCTCCGTTTGCCTTAGCCGAAGAGAGCGTATCGAAAGCTACGGATGCAGGGTCGGCACCCATCTGCTGTTTTACTACGGGCACACCTACGCGCTCGCCCCAGATGCAAATCTGCTCAACGGCAGCTGCACGGAATGTGTCGGCAGCACCGAGATACACTTTCTTGCCCGACTTCTTGAACTGATAAGCGAGCTTACCAATGGTGGTTGTCTTGCCGACACCGTTCACACCAACAACAAGAATCACGTAAGGACGATGGTCGGTTGGCAATTCCCAATCGTCATTATCCGCAGTGTTATTCTCTGTAAGCAGCGATGCAATTTCATCGCGCATGATATTGTTAAGTTCTGACGTAGACACATACTTGTCGCGTGCCACACGTTCCTCGATGCGCTTGATAATCTTCAGGGTTGTGTCAACACCGATATCCGATGTGATAAGAGCCTCTTCAAGATTATCGAGCACTTCGTCGTCGACGGTAGATTTACCCATGACAGCACGAGAAATCTTGTCGAAGACACTGTGTTTTGTCTTCTCCAGACCATTGTCAAGAACTTCTTTCTTGTTCTTATTAAAAAATCCAAAAATTCCCATATAACGTTATTTAAGTGCAAAGATAGTGCAAATCGAAGACAATACAAAATATGCTCGCATATTTTTATTGTTGAGATGCAGCCTATCTTTATATTATTTCAGCTCCACTACCATGCCCTCTCGCGTCAGTTCTGACGCTGGAAACACGGCGCGAGCCTCTTCGAGTAGCACCTGTTCGTTGTCGTATTTCGAGCTATAGTGACCTAACAGTAGACGACCTGCATGTGCGTCGCGAGCCACTTGTGCCAGCGGAATCAGCACCAAATTACTAAGCAGAGATAACAACGCCGTCTGCCCAAAGGACAGCCACATAAACGGCAGCGTATAAAGCAGCACGCTCACGGTAGCACTAAAGCTTTGGCGCAAAAATTTGGGAATATGCAGCCGAGCAAGGCTCTTGTTCAGCACCGGGGATAAAGTCAACAGCGACAGAACGGAAGTCACCGACAGCTGCAAGCTCACATCCGTTACCGCAAAGGGATCGGTACACAGCAGGAATACCGCCAGACCAAGTGAATTCAGGCCGTCCGCCTTGCGGCCAAACAGCCGTGCAGCCAGCAAAACAGCCATCATCAAAGAAGCACGCACCACGGAGGCGGAAAATCCGGCTACGCCATCATACACCAAAAGCACCGCACCTGTCAAAACCGTAGTCAGCCAAGCAGGCAACCGCAGCTTGCGCAGCAGCCAGTAAAGAGAGCCCACGATCACAGATAAATGCAGTCCGGACACCGCCATCAAATGGGTAGCACCGCAGGTGCGAAAGTGACTGACCGCACCCACGGACAAATCCGTCTTACTACCGGTGATCAGCGCCGTTGCCAACGCACCACGATCCCCGGGCAACACGGCAGCAAAGCGGCTGCTGATGGCGTGGCGCATTTGGATAAGCGCCACTGCGCTGCCGGGTGCAGACTGGTTGGTCTTACGCACCCGGGCAGCCTTGCCGCTAAGGAATTCGCCGTCGCTGAACTTGCCCCAGGCGGCGTAACCGTTCTCACCGGTAGAGGCAAAAGTCACCTTGCCGGTATAGATACCGTCCGGCACATCGCCAAGATCCGCATGGGCAGAAACCGTGCAGCGTATATTTTGTGGCACACCGGGCAAATCAATAGCCGTGGTCTTGACCGTATAGTCGTTTTTCTCCGCACCCCGGCGCACATCGGTCACATAGAACTGCACCTGCGCCGTTTGGCCGACTAACTTTTGCTGTGGCAGATAGGCAGCGTGAACACCTACAATAAAGGTCACACAAGCCACCACCGCTCCAACCAGGCACAGCCACACGCTCACCCCTTGGCGCAATCGCGGTACGGAAAGCACCAAACAGAGCGCTGCCAACACCACGCCCAACGCAACGTACGCAAAGGTGACGGAAAAGAAGTTTAAGATCAGCAGCATTACCGCCGCCGAAAATCCCAAATGGGCAAACACGCGTTTCATTTCTTTTTATGCATCGGCTCCAAGATAAAGGCATAGCTGCACTTCTCCCCTGCCGTTACCCGGTATGGGGCACGCACCGCGCCTTGGCCCGGCAGATCGCCGCCAACGCCGCACTGGGCGCCGTCAATATTCAATGTGGTCAAAGACGGATCATAGGGAATCTCATGGATATGCGCAGCCTTGTCCAGTCCCGTAGTGGTGTAGTGATAAGCGCTAAAGGCAAAGGGTGTTTCATAGTACGCCTGCACCCGGAATCCCTCGCCGTGACTGTCACACACATACAGGTCGTAAGTATCCGTGCGGTTGCTGCTCTCCTGGGGACGCATATAGCGGTGCTCCAGCGCAGTCACCGTAGATTGATAACGACCCAGCGCAGCCCCGGTTTTTCGGTCCCGATAGCTGGGGTGCGGCCCTCTGCCGTACCAGTTTACATACTCATAGCTGCCCGGCAAGGTCATCTGGAAGCCGAAGCGCAGCATATCCTGCTTGGGCACGGCACTGTGGTACACATACAGCCGCCCATTGGGATATATTTTATATGTGATCAAGTCCTCTCGCAAGCGTGGCGTGGACATGGCAATGTGCACCTCCACCGTATTGTCTGCCCCGGCCTGCACCACGGTACGCAGCGCGTGGGTGCGGCGCTGGGCACGGCGCCAGCCGTACAGAGAGTGGAACTTGATCAGCGGCGGCACAAAGTTGAGAAAATCAATATCATTATCTGTCAGCGCCCGGAAATAAGCAGGCTCCAAGGGCGCTACCAGTCGCTGGCTGCCGTCGATCACCCAGCTGACCACTCGCCCGTTTTGAATGGTCAGGTCAAAGTCGGCGCCCTGCACCTCTACCCGGTTACCCCGGTGGTCGTAGTGCAAATCGCCGCCATCTTTCTCCGCCACAGGCTGAGGCATAGGCCGCAGCACAAATTGGTCCCAAGCAAAGGTAAAGCCCGCTGCCAGTCCCGGCAATTCCCGGGTGGTGGCGAAGGACACCGTCAGCACCGCCATACCGTCCCCGGTGACCTGATCCATCGTGTAAGGCAAAGACACCGTCACTTCCGACAAAGGCGGGCAATCAATCGGCTCCAGCTTGCCGTGCATCAGCAGCCGGCCGCCCACTTCGATCTGCCAGCGGCACTCCAGCGCATTTATATTGGTAAAGAGCATTTTGTTCTTTACGGTAAAGGAGCCGCTGTCCGGGTTCACAGCCAGGGTCTGCACCGGGGCATATACCTTTTGCACCTCGTAATACTGAGGATGCACTGTGCGGTCCGCACCGATAATCCCGTTGGCGCAAAAATAGGTATTGGACCCGGTAATGGCCGTGGTGTTTGGCAGCGAATACCAGTGCCGCGGCTCTTCCTTTTCAAAATCCGTGCCGTAAAGCCACAAGTCCGTGCCGTCCTGCGCCTTGCGATGCAGTGCCTGGTCCACAAAGTCCCAGATAAAGCCGCCGCACATATTGTCATACTTTTCAAAATCCGCCATATAGTCGGCAAAGTTGCCCAGGGAATTCTCCATAGAATGGGCATACTCGCACAGCAGCACCGGCTTGCCTTCATACATCTCGGCAGTAATAGGCTTGCTGTCCGCTGCCAGCTGATTGGCGATATTGTCGTAGAGAGAAATGGTAATGGGCTCTTTTTTGCCCAACTTTTCCATCACATCGGCGGTGGGATACGCCTTGCGTTTCTGCCTGATGAGTTATGCGGGGATCGACATCGCTTTTGGTTAGGTCAAAATCCCCCTCGTAGTGGAATTGGCGCGTGTCGTCCAGTGCCAGTGCCGCCTGCTTCATTGCAGAAAAGGCGGTACCGTCCCCGGCCTCATTGCCCAGACTCCACATAAACACACATGGATGATTCCGGTCCCGCAACACCATACGCTCCATACGATCCACGCAGGCCGCCGTCCACACCGGGTTGTCCCCCGGTACGCCCTTGCGGCGCACGCCATGGCTCTCCACCTCACACTCGTCCATTACGTAAAAGCCGTAGCGATTGCAGTAGTCATAAAACCGGGGATCATCCGGGTAATGGGAGGTGCGCACCGCGTTAATGTTGGCCTGTTTCATCAGGTCCATATCCTGCCGATACCGTTCCTCCGGCACAGCCCAGCCATTGTCCGGGTCAAAATCGTGGCGATTCACCCCGCGTACAAATAGGGGCATGCCGTTAAAATAGATTTTTTCGCCCCGAATTTCCACTTTATTAAAGCCCACGGTGTAGCGCTTAGCGCAAAGCACGCGTTTTCCGCACAGCAACTCCATCACCAGCGTATAGGTGTTTGGTTGCTCTGCGGACCACAACAGCGGCGCCTTAGCCGCAGCTTCCAACTGCAAGGTCTGACGGGGCCGGTCCCCCTTGCAGGCAGCACTGCCCAGGTCATAGAGCTTTTGGCCGTCCCGATACAAAGCGGCACGCAAGGTCAAGTCTTCTTTTGAGGGGGCGTACAGGTGCAAATAACCGTCCAGGCGCACCGTCCAGTCCCGAAAATCCGCGTCCGGCTCCGTACGGAAATAAAAATCCCGCAGGCAAGCCTTTGGCTCAGCGAACAAATACACCTCTCGGTAAATGCCGCACAGCCACCACATATCTTGATCTTCCAGATAGCTACCGTCACTGTACCGGTACACCTTGGCGCACACCAGATTTTCGCCATTCAAAAGATACCGGGTCACATCGAATTCGTGGGGTGTCATAGAGCCCTGGGAATAGCCTACAAATTGGCCGTTCACATACACCTCCAGCGCCGCCTTGGCTGCACCAAAGTGCAAGAACACCTGACGCCCCTTCCACTCCGGATCAATGGTAAAGGTGCGGCGATAGTAGCCCACCTCCTGCATAGCAGGGTCAATTTTTGGAATCTTGCCCTTGCTGCGGCTGAGCGCTCTGGGAAATGTGCTGGCATAATAGTAAGGTACGGAATAGCCCTGGGTCTGCCACACGGAGGGCACGGGAATTTCCCGCCAGGTGCCGTCATCATAATCCGGTGCCTCAAAGCCCTCCAATTCGTTTTTAACGCCTCGGCACCAGCTGAACTTCCAAAGTCCGTTCAGGCTCCGTTTGTATGGGCTGTTCTCCCCTGCCAGCGCCTGCGCCGCCGTATCATACGGCATGGCGATGGCGTGGCCGTCTTCTTTATTCACTGCGATCACACTGGGATCGGCATATCTTGGTTTTTGCATAGGTCTGCCCCCGATTCATACTATATAGATAATAATAAAGGAACGCCCGCCGCTTGTCAACCTGGCAAAATGCAGAAAACCGTCGGAGTGGGTGGACAAGCGGGCAGAATGTTGGTATAATAAAAAGCAGAAATATAAAGGAGTCTGTTATGATCGAGCGTGTAACAAAAGAGAATTTAGACCAATATGAAGCGTTTATCAAAAAGCACCCCAAGGGCCTGTTCCAGCACTCCTCCAAGTGGGCTAAGGTCAAGTCCGCCTGGAAGTGGGAAGCCGTGATGTTGAGGGACGAGGACGGCAACATTAAGGGCAGCGCCGATGTGCTGATTCGTACCGTACCGGTGATCAAAGCCTCCCTGCTTTACTGCTGCCGCGGCTTTGTGGCGGACGAAGATGATTTTGCCACCTTTGACGCGCTCTTTGCCGCACTTTTGGATATTGCAAAGGAATACCACGGCTACTGTATTAAAATCGACCCGGAGATCACCGTGGAGAACAAGGCCTACAAGCAGCATTTGCTGAACAAGGGCTTTGTAGAACTGAACCCGGGGTGTATGGATTTTGAGAATGTGCAGCCCCGGTTTGTTTACTGCTTTGACTACAACGGCCTGAACGAGCAGGAGCTGATGCTCACCTTTAAGCCGGATTACAGAAACCGGATCCGCAAAGCGCCAAAGAAAGGCGTAGAAGTAAAAGTGATGGGCACCGAGGCGCTGGACGACTTTGTACGCATTATGCGGGAGACCGGGGAGCGGGACAACTTCTCCACCCGACCGAAAAGCTATTTTGAGCAAATTATGAACTGCATGGGCGAGGACTGCCGCCTGTATATGGCCTACTATGAAGCTTGGCGGTCTGGAGGCGGCACCTTGGCGATTAAGTGGGGGCAGAATGTGATGAAATACCAGTACGGCGCCTCCTCCAACGCCCACCGCAATGTGTACCCCAATTATGCCCTGCAATGGGCCATGATGCAGTGGGGTATGGAATGCGGATGTAAGGTCTATGACTTTGGCGGCATCAGCGGCGACTGCCAAAACCCGGACAACCCCCACTATGGTCTGTGGCGGTTTAAGCACGGCTTTGGCGGGGATATGAAAGAATTTATCGGCGAGTATGACTATGTGATCAACAAGCCGGTGTACCACCTGTATAACTTGGCAACAAAAGTATTGGAAAAAATAAGAAAATGAGCAGATATGTAATTGATAAAACCGCATTAATCGAGAATGTGCATTACCTGCAAAAGAAAGCGGGCGTGCCTATTATCGGCGTCGTTAAGGGCAACGGCTACGGCTTTGGCCTAACGGAACTGGCGCTGATCCTGGAGCACTGCGGCATCACCACTTTGGCAGTAACGGAAGTGACGGACATTGCCCCCCTGCGGGCGGTGCTGCAACCGAACACGGATATTTTAGTGATGCGCTCCACCTGCGTGGACAGCGAGGCGCGCCATATTGCGGACACCGGCTGTATTGCCACCATCGGCAGCACCCGGGCAGCACAGGCGATGCAAGCGGCGGCTGCCGATTTGGGTGTTAAGGTTCCGTGCCATTTAAAGATCGACACCGGCATGGGTCGCTACGGTTTTTTGCCTGCGCAGGTAGCGGAGGCCATTGCCTGCTACGACCTGCCTAATTTGGAATTCACCGGCGCATACACCCATTTTAGCAGCGCCTTTCACGACAAGGTCAAAACCATTGCCCAGCTGGAAGTGTTCAAGGACACGCTGGCGCAGATTGAAAAGGCCGGCAAGACCGTAGGTACCCGCCATGCAGCCAACTCCCCCGCATTGTTGAATGTGGAGCATGTGGCGCTGGACGCGGTACGCATCGGCTCCGCCTTTACCGGCAGAGTAATTACCCATAGCAAAACGCCCCTGCACCGCTTAGGCAGACTGGAGGCGGAAGTGGTGGACATAAAGGAAGTGCCCGCCGGTTATGCGGTGGGCTACAACGGCACCTTTGTTACCAAGCACCCCACCACCATTGCCATTGTGCCAATGGGACATTATGACGGCTTTGGCCTGACCAAGGAGAAAGAGGATCACAACTTCCACAGTGTGCTCTCTGCCCTCAAGCAATTTCTCAAGAAAGCCCATTTGACCGTCACCATTAATGGCAAAGCCTACCCGGTGATCGGCGAGGTAGGGCTGTCCCACACGGCGGTGGATGTGACCGGCAGCAGCGTACAGCCCGGCGATATTGCCACCTGCGACCTGTCACCCTTGCTGGTGAATCCCCGAGTACCCCGCATTTATACGGAATAATTCAAAAAGCGACTTGTATCTTACAAATACAAGTCGCTTTTTACTTCTTAAACACGCTGCGCAGGCGCTTCTCAATCTTACGGGCATACAACAGTTCCGCCACACCCAGCAGCCGCTCATAAAGAAAGAACAGCAAATTCATCGCCAGCCAAAAGCCCACCAAAAACCACTTGTTACTGCTCACCGCGTCCATTGGAATGGCAAACACATACACCAGCAGCAGATTCACTGCCGCCAGTGCCGCATTAAACAGCAGGCACTCGCCAGCCAGCGCCACCAACCGAGGCCGCAGCCGCCCGATCCACTGGCGCACGATGGTATAATAGCCGAAAAATAGCACATACATCAACATACATTCCTTGTCCGGCACCAAAAAGAAGCTGAGCAGTCCCGTAGACACATAGGTGATCCACGCTGTGCCGTAGCCGAAGGTGCGCACCAGCACCACCATCAGTACCCCGGTGAGCATGGGGCACACATAGGCCAGCACCGGCACCACACCGCCGAAAAACAGCAGCAGCACGCTCAGTGCCGTACAAATACCGCTCATGGCGACCTTAGCCGCAGGGCGCATACGCCCCACCTCCCTTTCCGTTTGTATTCATTATAATTCATTTGGCTAAATCTGTAAAGATTATGAATAAGTGGTAAACATTTGGCGACTTACAGCCGTAACCCTTGCCTTTTATGCATAAAAAGACTATAATGTAGGAGATATTACGGTGCAGAGCACCAAAAGGAGCGTGTTCCCTTTGAAAAAGAGTATTGCATTGATCATGGCGCTGAGCGTACTGGTCTGCGGCGTCTTTGCTGCCTGCTCTTCCAAAAAGACAGACGGACAGAACACTGCCGCCGACACCACCCAAGCCGGTTTGGCCAATGCAGACACCGAGTTTGGCACAGAGATCAATAAAGACGGCAAAGAAGTAGATGTGGTCTATGAAAAGGACAAAAAGGGCAAAAACCACGCCTACGAAATCAACAAAAACGGCGAAAAGGTAACCAATAGCAACGGCGACTATGTAGAAGTGCCGATTGAAGACGATAACAATAATAACGGTAACAACAACAATGGTAAGGAAAACGGAAACGGCGGCAATAACAACGGCGGCAACGGCAACGAAAATTTGAAGCCAAATCCCGTAACGCCGCAGGAGCCGGACAATAAAGGCGAGACCACCGGTACAGAGCTGACCACCATTGAGGCGTCCAAGGATAAAGTGCCCTCCACCAATGCCAGCGGCAAAAAGGTGATTTTTTCCCAACAGGATCTGGAGCGCATCGCAGCGATGCTGGAGGTGCCCGGTCTGTACAAGTTCAGCTATGAGAACAAGGACGGCGTCAGCGCCGAAATGGCTACCCATGTTGCCATTTGGATGGCTGCCCGTGAGGATATTAAGGGCACCAGCTTTCCCTCCGGCACCATTGTGCTGGACCTGTTCAAATACTACGGCCAGACGGTGGTCAACTTTAAGAGCAACTGCAACGCAGCGGCAAAAAAAGAGAACATCTACGACATTATCAATTACAGCAATAAGGACAGCGTGTTCACCATCACCAAAGGCGAGGCGAAACAGCAGTCCGTAAAGATCAACCGGGTAGAGTCCCTGGGCAACAACAACTACTACAAGGTCACCGGCTCCGTCAGCGGCGCAAAGAGCTGCAAAAAGGTGGTCGCCGTGGTGCAAAAGAATCGCCTGGATACGGAACTGGGCTTCTCTATTAAGGCACTGAAGTGGTCCTAAATTCAAAAATAAATACAAATTAAGAAAGCGCACAGGCGATTGCCTGTGCGCTTTTTTCTGTCTTAAACTCAGTAGAGCTTCTTCCCTGCCTCAATGTCCATAATTTGGTCAATACGGGTCTGGTGACGGCCACCCTCAAAGGGCGTAGTCAGGAACACCTGCACCAGCTCCAGTGCCAGCCCGGCGCCGACTACACGATCGCCCATGCACAGCACATTGGCATCATTATGGGCGCGGGTGTACTTGGCGCTGAAATAATCGGAGCAACAGGCAGCCCGAATGCCCTTGACCTTATTGGCAGCCATAGAGATGCCAATACCGGTACCGCAGCACAGAATGGCTTTTTCGCAAGTACCGTCTACCACCAAATCACAGGCCTTTTGGGCGCTGATGGCGTAATCGAAGCGTTCCGGGGAATAGCAGCCCACATCTTCTACTTCATAGCCCTGCTCCAGCAGCACTTTTTTGATCTCCTCTTTCAGCGGGAAGCCCGCATGATCGGAACCCATTGCAATCTTCATTATGATTCTCCTTTTTTTAATTTTAATTGCCGTTCCGCCTGGCTAAGCCGCAGATATACAGGCATCAGCGCAGCGGCGGGCATGGTTTTCTGTTTTTGGGCGGCCAGGGCCACGCCGTGCCCGGTCACATACTGCCACTGTGGAGGGGCTACCTCCCCAGCCGGGAACAAGGGTGCAAACAACTGGGCACCGTCACCGGCCACGATCACTCGGTCATAGGCGACCAATTCTTCAGCCAGTGCAGCGCCGTCCACAGCCCGGTCCGGGCAAAGGCGCTCCACCTCGCCGTTCTCCACACGAAAAAGGGCGTTATAGAACTGCCCGCGGCGGGCGTCCATCACCACGCAGATCACTGCGTTCTCCTCCGGAAACTGGTACGCCACCGCTTCCAGAGCAGACACAGCGATACAAGGAATATCCCTGTCAAAGGCAAGGCCTTTAACGGTGGCCACGCCGATCCGCACCCCGGTAAAGGAACCGGGACCGACCGTAACGGCAATGGCGTCCAGGTCTGCCACCGCGGTGTCCCCCAGTACCCGGCGAATCATAGGCAGCAGGGTTTCGCTGTGGGTCAGGCCGTTATGGAGAAAGTCGCTGCGCACGACCGCGCCGTCACCACTACATAAAGCCGCGGCTGCGGTAACAGATGATGCATCTACCGCAAGGATCATGCTTTCTCCTCCTCTTTTTTATAAATCTCAATGGTGCGATCCTGCTCCCCTGTTTTGGAGATTTCCACCATCAGGGTGTCCGGTGGCAGCGCACCGTACACATTCTCGCTCCATTCGATGGCCAGGTAAGCGCCGGTGTCCAAATAATCAAAGAACCCGGTGGAATACAGATCGTCCCAGCTGTCTACCCGGTACATATCAAAGTGGTGCAGGGTCACATCTCCCTGCCGATACGTATTGCAAATGGCAAAGGTAGGTGAAGTCACATCCACCGTCAACCCCAGCCCTTTTGCCAGTCCGGCGGTAAAGGCGGTTTTGCCCGCCCCCAGGTCGCCCAAGTAGGCAATCACCGTGCCGGTTGGCAAGGTCTTTGCCAGATCGGCAGCAATACGCACCGTATCAGCATAACTATGAGAATGAAATACTTGCATCAGAACAGCCCCACGGTGTTGCCCTGATCGTCCACATCAATGCGATAGGCCGCCGGTGATTTGGACAGGCCGGGCATGGTCATCACATTGCCGGTCTGGCACACCAGGAACCCGGCGCCGGCAGACAGACTGGCGCTGCTGACGGTAATACGAAAGCCGCTGGGGCGCCCTAGCTTTGTGGGGTCGTCAGACAAACTGTACTGGGTCTTTGCCATACACACCGGGAGTTTGTCTGCCCCCAGTGCAATAAAGCCGTCAATGGCCTTTTTTGCCGCCTTCGTGTAGTCCACACCGTCGGCACCGTAGACCTCTTTAGCGATTTTCTCGATCTTCTCATACACCGGCAGATCCAGGT
>ERZ773260.1339-NODE-1339-length-32401-cov-11.496878_pt1 | contig 32401 bp, 40 predicted proteins | sample MGYA00511387_ERZ773260 | MGnify/ENA primary metagenome ERZ773260 (study PRJEB29015, sample SAMEA2737745) | human gut metagenome | biome: human gut; feature: human-associated habitat; material: faeces | place: China | collected 2012 ...
GATAAGGACGAATTGGGAGCCGTTCGCCATGCAATGACGGCAAAAGAGTTGAACGACCTGTATAAGCGTTTGGAAAACTTTATTGCCGATTGCACCCGGTCGGAGGTTGACGCCAACCGGGATGCGCTTAACAAGGTGCAAAGCATGATACACCAAAGAATGATATTAACAAACAAATAAGTAGTAACCGCCGGGGGCAACCCCGGCATAAAAAGAGCGATAAAATGATTATCAAAAAATTAGAGTTGTCGAATTTCCAAGTAATTAAGGAGTTCAACGCAGATTTTGAGGGTAATGTATATTTCATTACCGGGGACAATGAGTTAGGAAAATCCACGCTATTAAAGGCAATCGGGGCGTTGTTGACCGGGAACCGTGACGCCGTATTGAAGAACGGAGAAAGCAAAGGTTTTGCAAAAATGATTGTCGGCGACGACGGAGAGGAATACGAGGTTGAATTGAAATTCACAAAAGCAAACCCACGTGGCACGTTATCAATTAAATCAAAGACAACCGGAATGAAAAGTGATAACGTTTCTATGTTGCAAAAGATTTTCGGTTATACAGATTTTGACGCCGTGGAATTTTCCCGTTGGTCGGAAACCGCCGAGGGACGCAGAAAGCAAATTGAGGTTGTAAAGTCTTTGTTGCCGGAAGAAGTAAGAACAAGGATTGCCGAAATTGATACAACCGTTGCCGGGCTTAAAACAGAACGTACCGGAGTAAACCGAGATTTGAAAACCTACAAATCAATATCAGATGCAGCCGGGCAGGGATTGACAACGCAGGATTTGAAAACGTATGCCAAACCAAAGGACATTACGGAACTGATGAAAGAACAGCGGGAAAACGCAAAGTTGGTTGAGAAAGCAAAGGGCGTGCGTTTACGTATGGAAGAAAGAAAGGGGAGATTGGCAGAGATTCCGGTACGTTTGGCAGCCGCCAAAGATTCATACAATAAAGCAATTGAGGCGGCAAAAAAAGCAATGGAAGAAGCCGAAAAGACGTATAAACAAACCGTTTCGGTCGTTGAAGAAGAAAAGAAAGATTATGAGGGAAAAATAGCAAGTGCCGAAAAATGGTTAACAGATTATGAGGCTTTGAACCCGAATAATTTCGATACAGAAAAACAATTGAAAGAAGCCGAGGAACACAACAAAAAGGCTGCAAAGGTTGCCGATTATCTTTCAAAGAAAAAACAAGCAGACGACAAAAAAGCAGAAGCGGAAAAGATGGATTCAGAAATTGCGGAATTATCCGCCGAGCGTGAAAAACTTATTTCGTCGGCGAAATTACCGATTTCCGGGCTTTCGTTTAGTGATGATGGGTTAGTATTAAATGACGTCCCATTTGTCGCCGGAAAGGTTTCAGATTCGCAGATAATGGAGGTTGCCGCAAAACTGATTATAGCAAGTAACCCAACCGTGAAAGTATTCCGCATTGCGAGGGGCGAAAGTTTGGGCGAAAAGAGATTGCAAGCAATTATTGATATTGCCAAGAAAAACGGGTTCCAAGGATTCATTGAAGAAGTTAAAAGAGGGCAGGACGATTTGATTATTGAGGAATACACAGAAAGCGAGTAATTAACCGGGGCGTCGGTTCCCCGGCGTCCCTTAAACAAAACAATATGGAAGTTAAAGAAATGACAATTGCGGACGTGTTGAAAACACCCGCTTTTTATAATAATCTGAAAGTGGTTATTTCCGATTTGGAAAACACCCGCAGAAAAGCCGGAATGATGGCGGACGCACCATTGAAGCGGCACCCGATAGACCGTTTGCAGGAACGAGGAGTTTTTGAACCGGGACAAATGACGGTATTGTATGCAAATGCAATGGATAAGAAGTTGCAGGGATATTCAAGCAGCGAAAGAAAGTTTATATTGGAAGTTGGCGGCGAAGCGTTTAATAAGACAATGAAAAAATTAATAGCCGATGAAAAAGCGAGAAATAACAGCGACGGGGACAATAAACAATAACGGCGGGTTGGCAATGTACATGGGGGAATTAAACGAGTTTTTCAAGGGTTGGAAAGGTTCCCGCATTATTGCCCGGTTTATTGTAGCGTCCTCCGGTTCGTCCGAGGCTTTGAAAGGGTATTATTTCAACTATGTTGTACCGACGTTTAAGCACGCAATTTGGGAGGCGGGCGAACGTCTTACGGAGGAACAAACAGAACGCCGATTGCGTGAGTTGTCCCCGGTTATGTATGAGCAAACCCCGGATATTAACACCGGGAAATATGAAACCAGATTGCGTACAATTGCAGAGTTAAGCAATGCTGAATTAATAGAACATATCGAATTTTTAAAACAACTTGCAAGTGAAGAATATTATTTGTATATTGCAGACCCAAATGAAATTTGATTATGGAAAATGAAATATGGAAAGAAATACCCGGATATGAAGGGTTGTATGAGGTTAGTAATTACGGGCAAATTAGGTCTATTAAAAGATTAGAAAAATGCGGTAATAAAACAAGAATACGAAAAGAACGTATTTTGAAACAATCATTAAGGCGTGGTTATTTGTTTGTATCATTATGTAAAAATGGGGAAAAAGAAAATGTTGTAATACATAGAATTGTAGCATTATTATTTATTCCTAACCCAAATAATATGCCGGAAGTAGACCATATTGATGGTAATAAAATTAATAATAAAGTCAGTAATTTACGATGGGTAACAGCAAAACAAAATAGCAATAATTTAAAAGCCCCCAATACGTATATTGGTAAAAAACTAAATAAAGGAGGCAAGGCAGTTTTGCAATTTGATTTATCGGGTAACTTTATAAAAGAATGGGTTACAGCAATGGAAGTTGAAAGAAGTTTAGGTTTTAGACGTAGTTCTATAAGTAATTGTTGTAATGGCGTTTTGAAAACAGCATTTGGTTTTAAATGGAAATATAAATGATATGTTTTGCAAGTGTAACGGAAAACGTAAGAATTACCCGTTGGCGGGTTGGCGGATTATTCGCCACGAATACACGCCAAAGCATTACAGCCGGATAAAGTGTTTGCGTTGCGGGTGCGTTTGGATTACCCGGGCAAAATATATTGAGCAAACGCCCAACGACGACGGGCAAAAACGATTATTTTAACGAACAAAAAAGTAACGAGAGCATGAAATTGGAATTAAAAGACATTTGTTTTTTCGATTGCGAAACAACAGGAGTACCCGCAAAGGGTTTGAAATGGGATGCGGATTTTAACCAATTCCCGCACGTCGTACAATTGGCGTGGGCGTTCGGCGACAAAGAACGCAGTTTTATAATTAAGCCGGACAATTACGAGATACCGCCGGAAACAACCGCAATACACGGGATAACGACCGAACGGGCAATTGCCGAGGGCGTACCGTTTGCCGAGGTTATCGACGAATTTTTGGCGGATGCCGCCGCCGCCCCGCTTGTATGTGCGCACAACATTTATTTCGATACGTCGATGTTGAAAGCGAACATTTTGCGTTATTGCGGCAAAGAGTATTACGACGCCAAAGCCGAGGACGCATTGCACAAGGGAAAGCGCATTGATACAATGATGAAAACTATTAAATTTGTCGGCGCATTGTATCAGAATGGCAAACCGGGAAAATTCCCCAAATTGGAGGAATTATTTGCAAAGTTGTTCCCCGGCGAAACATTCCCGGCGCACGACGCATTACAGGACGTTAAGGCATTACGCCGATGCGTCCCGGAATTGGTCGAATTGGGGATTATCGAGTTGAAGCAAAAGGAATACCCGGCGGAACAACTCAAAGCGAAATTTGAGCCGGAAAAGCCCGGAAACGGGGGCATTGAGTTTTACGACCCGAACCCCGTAACGGAGCCAATCGGAACCGGGAACCCCAAGCGGGAACCCGTACCGGAACCGGAACCAATCCCGGAGCCTCAACGCCCGGCGGTCGCCCGGAATAAGACGACAAAGGATTTGTTGGACGAAACAGATTTTTAGAGTATGGCAAAGCGAACGAAAGACGAATTTACACGGGATTGGATAATTGAAAATTCCGTTGAGATTTTGAGCCGATACGAACCCGGAGTTTTGACAATCCGTGCGTTGCATTATCAATTAGTCAGTATCGGAATGACGAACACGTTGCAACATTACAAACGTGTCGTCGCCGCAATGGAGGTCGCCCGGTGGGACGGTCGGGTTGATTTTGAGGCGTTCAGCGACCGAGATAGGGCAATGTGTGGTTATACCCACGCCGAGCCAACCAATTTGGAGGACAAACAGGACGAAGCAAAACAACAGGTTCGGGCGTGGATGCGTTCGTATGGGAAAAACCGTTGGGAAAATCAACCCTATTATCCCGAAATCCTTATTGAAAAGAAAGCATTGGAGGGCGTTTTTGCGAAACCGTGCGCCAAATGGGGCATTGCGGTTGGTGCTTGCAAAGGGTATCCGTCGTTGACGTTCTTATATGAATTGTCCGAGCGTATGCGGGACGCCATAAGCAACGGGAAACAACCTATAATCCTGTATTTCGGAGATTACGACCCGTCCGGGGAAGATATACCCCGGTCAATTGGCGAGAATTTGGAGAAATTCGGGGTTTACGGGGTTGAAATACGCCGTATTGCCCTAATGGAACAACAGGTTATCGAATGGGGATTGCCGCCCGCCCCGGCAAAGGAAACAGACAGCCGGACGGCAAATTGGGACGGATTGGGACAGGTCGAATTAGACGCCGTTAAGCCGGAAAAATTGATTGCTTTGTTGGACGATGCGATTAACGAGATATTCGACCAAGATTTGTACGACGAATTGATTGCAACGGAAGCCGAGGAACGGGAATTGTTCCAAGCCGAGTTAAAACGATACGTTGAGGAAGATTTGTAAAACCGAGCCGGGCGGGTTCCCGGCAACAAATAAATTATCAAAAAATGAGCGAGAAAAAAGAAACCGCAAACGTAATGCCGATACCGACCGAAAAGGCGTTTGCATTGTCGAAAGTCAAGACGTTAAAGGACGGCGGATTGGACGTGCATTATGAAGTTACCGAAACCGTCGGTAATGAGAGTTACACGAACAAATACCACGTCGAAAGCGCAAAGGACATACACCCGGATTTGCGCAATTGCTTTGACAGGTTGCGCCCAATTATGGGGCGTATTTTCAATATCACGTCGTTTTTGTCCCTTATGGATACGCCGGATATGAAAGCCAACCAAAAGCAGAAAGACGCCGCCCGTAACTTTGCGGACGAAATGTTGAAAAACATTGAGGTTCGGGGCGTGTCCCTTTCCGGTCAAGATGATAACGTTGGTTGCGTCCTTACGGGGTTGTTCACGGTATCCAATAACCAAAAGACGGCGATAAATTCGCCCCGTCTGAATTTCAATATCGAAACGTTCGGTTTTGAGGAAGAATTAGAAGAAATTATTGGCGACATTGAAAACGAGGTTTACGCCTTTCTTTTCAAGGGTAAAAAGGCGCAATTGGAATTGTTCGGGGCTGACGGCGAACCCGCACCGGGTTTGGTCGCAGAACCGGAAAAGGAGGGCGGATTGTTCCCGGAGGTCGGCGACCCGGCTAACGAGGACGACCCGGAGGACGAAACGGCGGATATGTAAGCAATGGAACCGATATTGCTAACAGACCGGGAGGAATACCAATTTGTAACCGATAGGGGGTTTTGCCCCCTGTTGGATTACAAGCGGTTTACAATGGATATTCGTTTGCGGGTCGAAATACAACGGGAATTGTTCGGACATTGCGTTTTCGGTCGTGGCAACATACCGCAAGCCAATGAACGTTTTTTTAGGTGGGTTTGGGAACATAAACCGCACCAATGCGAAGAATGTTTGAAGCCATTGCACAACTATTCCGCCGTATATTGTTCGCATATATTGACCCGTGGGGCATACCCGGAGGCAGCGCATGATGCAAGGAATATAAATATACTTTGCTTTGAACACCATAGCCAATGGGAAAACGGAGATAAAAGTAAAATGCGAATATTTCCCGGAAATGTTCGGACGATGGAGTTAATAAAAAAAGAGTATGGAAGTTTGGAAAGAGATACACGGATATAACGAACGTTACGAGGTCAGCAATTACGGGCGTGTTCGTTCTAATGATATGATTATAAACGGTAGGTTACAGAATTGCCACCATAAAAAAGGGCGCATATTGAAACCGCATACCGATAAAGAGGGATACAAAGGCGTTGTTTTATGTGTCAATCAAAAACGCAAAACGTTTCGGTTACATAGATTAGTTGCGGCGGCTTTTATTCCGAACCCGGACAATTTGCCGGAAATCGACCATATCGACGGCGACAGAGCCAATAATCATGCGGACAACTTACGTTGGAGTACCCGGAAACAAAATGCCAATAATCCAATAACCCGGAAACGGGTTGCAGTTTCTAAAATAGGAGAACGAAATCCGAATTATAAGAAATGAGAACAAAAAAGAGAACACCCGATTACGGGGCAATTTCCCGCCAATCAATCAAAAATGATTTCAGACGGGTACAGACATACCCGGCAAGGGAGAAACGCCAGCAAATCGAAAATCCGCCCGAAATAAATGCAGAAATACGGGTTTTGTTTGTTGGCGAAAATTCAGGTTATTACAAATTGCGTTCTTTCATTGTTGGTAAATTGGTTCGATTAGTTCAAAAATCAAGCGTCGGCGGTTGGGTTTGTGAGTTCGTACACGACGACGACCGAAAAGCGATAAACCATGCCGCCGGATGGTCGGACAATAAGAAACAATATTTGTTGGATTGCGTAAAATTCAAGTGATATGAAAATAAAATCAAAAACCGGATATAAAATTGCGTTATACACGTTCGTGACGTTAACGGTTGCGTCTTATATGTGGGCGTTGTATAGTATCATTGTTTGGATAATTAAAGCGTTTTTTGTATGAGTGTAAACAAGGTTATTTTGATGGGACATACCGGGAAAGCCCCGGATTTTAGGGAGTTCGACAACGGGGGTTGCGTGGCGACCTTTTCGTTGGCAACCACGAAACGAGGTTATACCACAAAGGACGGGCGGCAAATCCCGGAGCGTACCGAATGGCATAACGTCGTATTGCAAAACGGGTTGGCAAAGGTCGCCAATCAGTACGTCAAAAAGGGCGACAAACTGTATATTGAGGGCGAATTGAGAACCCGGAGTTATGACGATGCGCAAGGCGTCAAACGGTATGTTACCGAGATAGTCGCAACCGATATGGAAATGTTGACCCCGAAAGCGACCGGAGCCGGGGCGCAAGTACCGCCGCCGCCCGTGCCGGATGCACCCCCCCCCGACGGAAACGACGATTTACCATTTTAAGCCGTGGACGATATGGGAGCGATAAACGGACGGGTTATTTACAGCCCAAAAGGTAAAGCCGGGGAATACGCCGAGAACGCCGCCAATTTCTTTGTCGGTTGTTCCAACGGTTGTACTTACTGTTATTTGCGCAAAGGTCGTGGCGCAAAGGTATTGGGAGGCAGTCGCCCGGAGTTGAAAAAGACGTTGCGGGAATATCCATACGCTTTGGATATCTTCAAAAACGAATTGTTGGCGCATAAGGAGGAATTGCAGAAAACGGGGTTATTCTTTTCGTTTACGACCGACCCGTTGTTGCCGGAAACGGAACGGTTGACCCGTCAAGCGGTCGGCGTTTGCCAACGCCACGGCGTCCCGGTTAAGATATTGAGCAAATGCGCCGAGGGGATAAACGTATTTATCGACTTTGCCGAGGCGTCCGAGGGTTGGGACGTGTCCCGTATCGCTTTGGGCGCAACGTTGACAGGTTGCGACGAATTGGAGCCGAACGCCGCCCCAAATACGATGCGGGTTAATGTGTTGGCACGGGCAAAACGCCACGGGTTCCGCACCTTTGCAAGCGTGGAGCCAATCCCGCCGGGAATGTACGACCGGGCAATTGGGATAATCAAATTGTCGTATCCGTTCGTTGACCTGTATAAAATCGGGTTGCAGAGCGGCGGCAAATATCAGAAACGGGAAATACGATTGATTTACGACACGATTACGGAACATTGGGAGGGACGCCCGGAACAACCCCGTATCTATTGGAAAGATAGTATTGTTAATCCGTTGGGGATTGACCGGGGAGAATTGCCGGGGTATTGTGTCCCTGTTAATTATGATTTGTTTAACAATGAAAAGTGAAATACGGGTTGAGGTTCCCGCCGATTGCCGATTGGTCGGAGTAAGGACGGACGGCGATGTTGCCGTTATCATTTACGAGCCAATCCAAAACGTCCGGCAAATTGGATTTATCCATTACCCGGAACCCGACGACGAAACCGAGGAACCCGAAAATAAAAAGTAAATATGCAGTACAGCAATAAGGATTACAACCCGGAAAAGCACGACCGTTGGCGTGCGTTGACCGTAAAACAGCCATACGCAAATGATTTGGTAACGGAGGCGTACAAGGACGAAAACGGTATTGTTTACGGGAAAAAGACAATTGAAGTTCGGAGCAAAAACACGTCATACCGTGGCGACGTGCTGATATGTTCCGCAGCGTCCCCGGTTTATCCGGGAATGGAAAGCGGCGTTACTTTGGGATTGGTTGAGTTGTACGACGTAAAGCCGATAAAAGAGTTTACGCCGGAGGATTGGGAAAACACCCGGATTCCAAAGGAAAAGAGGGCGAAAATAACAAAGGGGTACGGGTGGTTGATGCGCAACCCCCGCCGGGTTATTGAATTTCCGGTTAAGGGGCAATTGGGTATCTATAATCTCGTATATACAAAAGGTTGTATTGTCGAATATCCTAAAGTTATGGTATTGGATAAAGAGGCATACAATAAAATAAAAGAAACGTATTAGTTTGTTGTATTATGGTTTAATATTATCTTTGCAAAAAAAAAAGATGGAAAATTGGAAGTTTATAAACGCTAATTATGAAGTTTCAGACAAAGGTAATATAAAGTCTATAAATTATCGGGGAACGGGTAAAAGTGCGATACGAAAGCAATCTATTAGTAAAAACGGATATATGCGGGTAATACTATCAGATAATGGTAAAAACAAAACATATTTCGTTCATAGATTAGTTGCGGCGGCTTTTATTCCGAACCCGGACAATTTGCCGGAAATAGACCATATCGACGGCAACCGAGCCAATAACGATGCAACTAATTTACGTTGGTGTACGAGAAAGCAAAATTTGAATTATCAAAAAGCAATTAATAATAAACGTGAAACCATGAAGAAAGTAAATACATGGTTTAAGAAAACCGGAAAAGATAATCACAATGCAAAACCCGTTTATCAATATGATTTAGAGGGTAATTTTATAAAGAAATGGGATTGCATACATGATGCGCAAAGATGCGGTTTTAATCATGGAAATATTATTAGTTGCTGTAAGGGACGTTTAAAACATTATAAAAAATATATTTGGAGATATGAGTAAAAAACAGGTTGGAATTATCCGCAACAATGGCGACGTACATACGGCGCAAATTGGGTTTCATATCGGACGGGTTGGCGTTTATCTGTATGCCCGTGAATATTGGCAATATCGTAGTTGGCAATTTGGGGTATCCATTGACGCAATAAACGGTTACGACCGTTATTTGGATGTTGAGTTGAAAGCGTTTTGTTTCGGCGTTGGCATACGGTTTATATGGATTAAAAGAAAGGTAAAACAATGAAAGCAAAGATTTTATTGTTATCTTTGGCAACGCTTTTGTTGGGGGCGTGTCAAAGCGAGAACGAACCAACGGAGGCATTTAATTTACTTCAAAAATCCGAGAGCATGGAAGAAAGAAACGAGTTTGTAACGAATACCACGGCGGCAATGATACAGATAAACGCCCCCCGGTATAATTGTGAGATTGTCGAAACCGCATTAGCCGGGGGCGATAGGGTGCGAATTTGCGTAAAAGGCGTAAAGGAAGATTTGGACGCATTGTTTGACTATGTGAACAAAGCGGGCAAAGAATGAGAGTAAAACAACCCGAAATATTCGACCCGAAAAGGGAGTACAAGCCCGGCGAACGTGCCATTTACAAAGGCATGGTTATTATTGCCGAGATATGGACGAAAGCCGCCCAAAGGTTAGCAGACGACCCCGGAACCCTGTTTTGCCAACGGTGCGTCCGTTGCAAGATAGACCGGGACGTTTGCACCGGGGCGCATTTGCAATGCGATAAGTACAGCAGAACCGACCGAAAAACGATATTTTGGCGGTTGGCATATCCGAAAACAGTAAGAACGAATAAAAAATTAGAGCGATGACAGAAAGTAAATTAAACCCGTTTGATGCGGAATTGTTGGTTATGATTGGCGATATTGCCAAAAGCCAACCGGAATACATGCCGTTACCTGCAATGAAAATCCCTAATGACCCGCAGGGGCTTATAATTACCAAATGGCAGTTATCCCCGGAAGAATTGGAGAGAGTAAAAGAAACCGGAACAATACATTTGTCAATGCTGACGTTTAACCAACCATTGCAACCCGTATTGTTAACCGTAGATTTACCAACAGAAAAATAATAAAGTTATGGATAAAGAAACATACGTAAAAAGAATGGCAGAATTAGCCGAGATAAAACAAAAGGCTTTGGAGTACAACAGAAAGGAAAGAGAAAAAGCCGCAGAAAGTTACATAACAGAAAATTGTCCGTTTAAAAAAGGCGATAGAATAAAATACAACGGAAAGCCCGGAAAGATAGAAGTTATCAAGGCAGAACACAACGGCAATTTTTCGTATGAAGTTAGGTTTGACAAAAAGGACGGTACGCCGTCAGTTAGGGTAACAAGTGTTTACCCATTGTTGAAAATCGACAAAATGGAAAAAGAATAAAAAACGCCCCGGAATTATAACCGGGGCTTTGCCGTTTAGGTACAGAAACGAAAGAAAGCCAAAATTAGCCCCGTAGGGCGACGAAAATACAAAAGACAATAAAAGTATCAAGTAACAAACGAAACCCGCTTAAAACGAAAATTCCCCGAAAATAACAAGCAAAGGGAAAGCGATGTTTGAGAGGAAAGCAAAGTAAATGGCTTTGCTGTTATAAAAAGGTTTGAAAAATGGAAGCGAGTAAAAGACAAAGGGGCGGACGCCCGAAAATGTGCAAACGAACAAAAGACCAAAGGGAGTTTGATTTGGCTTTTTGTTCAAATCTGTTTTTACGTGGTTACACGTATAGGGAGATTTCGGAAAGACTGAATGAGGAAAACGCCCGGCGTGGCGTCGGTTATACCATAACAAAACAAATGGTATATTGGGATATGCAACAATTGCTAATTGAGTGGAAACGTGAACGTATGGAAAATATAGACGATTACGTTACGCAGGAATTGCGAAAGTTGGATAAAATGGAGGTTGAATTGTGGGAGGCGTGGGAACGTTCAAAGACCGGGAAATTGCGAGAGAAAAACAGACAGAACGCAAAGCCCCGTAAAGTGTTGGAGGATGGCGACAACCCGGAATATTACGGGTATGAGGAAACCACAACGGAAACGTCCGCCGGAAACCCCCGGTTTTTGGATTTGCTTTTGAATGTGCAGCAACGCCGGGCAAAGATGTTGGGATTTGATGCGCCAATAAAAGTTGATATACCGGGAATAAAAGAAAGTATAAATGGAGATGCACCGAAATACGATGTATCAGCAATCCCGGACGACCTATTGTTTGCGGTCGCCGATAAATTGCAAACAGCAGAATATAAAAAACAATTAGCAGAAAAAGGAGTAATTGACGATGGTACGAACAACAAAGAATAATATCAAGAAAAAAGATGAACCGAAACCCGTACACACGTGCGGGAATTGTGGTTGGGGTAAATATTATTACGACCATTCAAATTTGGATATGGACGGGAACCCAATTTGTTTAAAATGCCCGTTTGTCGAAAATCGCAGTATAATACGTTCGGAAAAAGCGTGCGACAAATGGAAAATGAAACAATAAATTGGTTGTTTTTTAAGATTTCCGGTTTTTAAGTCAGAAAAAATACGGGGGTAAGACAAAAATATATGGTTTATTTTTAAGAATTAAACAAAATGGATAAAGAACAATTGCTTAAAATGTATGCAGCATTGAAAAACAACCCCGGCGAGATAGTAAAAGCGGCGGCACGCCATAGGCTGATAAACTTTGCCCGGTACATGCAACCGGATTTGGCTTTGGAACCGTTCCACGTCGTTTATTATACGCTATTGGATAAGTTCGCCCACGGGGAAATAAAAAAAATGATTGTGCAAATGCCGCCCCAGCACGGAAAATCGGAGGGTTCAAGCCGAAAATTACCCGCTTTTATGTTGGGATTGAACCCGGACACAAAAATTTGTATTGGTTCGTATGCCGCCACAATTGCAAGGGATTTTAACCGGGACGTTCAACGAATAATTGACACCCCAAAATATCGGGAAATATTTCCGAAAACCTTTTTGAACGGTTCAAATGTGGTAACGATGGCAAACACGTATTTACGAAATTCTGACGTTATAGAAATGGTTGGGCATAAGGGTTCGTTGCGTGTTGTAGGTCGTGGCGGTGCGTTGACGTCAAAGACCGTTGACGTTATGATTATGGACGACGTTTACAAAGATTATTCAGAGGGTAACAGCCCGATTGTACGCAATGCGGCGTGGAAATGGTACACGACCGTTGTAAAAAAGCGTTTGCACAATAAATCGCAAGAACTGATTGTATTTACCCGATGGCATGAGGAAGATTTGATTGGTAAGATTGAAAAGGGAGGCGAAAAGATTATTGATATTAAAAGTTGGGACAGCATTAAAAATATTCCGGATGGTGCATGGGTTCGCATAAACTTTGAAGCGTTGAAAACCGGGGAACCAAACGAGATTGACCCAAGGGAACCGGGGGCGGCTTTATGGGAGAGTATGCACAGCCGGGCAAAATTGGAGCGTGAAAGAGCGTTAGACCCAATACAATTTCAATGCTTAGACCAAGGAAACCCCGGAAGCGCAGAGGGTCGATTGTACCAACCTTTCAAAACGTGGGTCGAAAAATCCGATTACGGAACGTACATTCGTTCCGGCGCATACATTGACGTTGCCGACGAGGGCGACGACCTGTTGTTTGCCGCAACGTATGACGTGTATAAGTCCGACAATATGTTTTTCAACGAGAAAACAAAGCGTATGGAGCCGATATTGTTTGCCCTTATTACAGATATGGAAATGACGGACGAAAATACGGACGTTACAACCGTAACCGTCCCGGCGATGATTAACCGGAACGGGACGCAAAAAGCGTGGGTTGAGAGCAACAACGGTGGTGCGGGTTATGAAAAGGTTATCAAAAAGAAAGTCCGGGCGATTACCGACCCGTTTTATCAAGGGGGCAACAAGGAAAGCCGGATAATAACAGCGTCCGCAATGGTTAATCAACATATAATTATGCCGTTCGGCTGGGAAACCCGGTACAAAGCCGTTTACGACCATGTAACCGGATTTTTGCGCAATTTCGGAGCCAACACGCACGACGACCCGGAGGACGGATTGACCGGGATATATGAAAAGGAGATTGCGGACGGCAATATACAGCCATACGCACACGCAAACCGAGGCGTAAGACGACGCAATTAGCAATATTTTTGAGATATGCAAGATTATCCGGGAAAAAGTTTATAACTTTGTGACCGAAACAAGGGGGCAAAGGGACAGCCCCGGAGAAAGTAACAATATTTTTAACGTTAAAAACAAAGAAGTATGATTTGTAAGTGTCCAGCGGCGACGGCGTTGCCCGATGTACCCGCAATTACGTGTTCGGAAAGTTTCGGACAGGTTCAAAAAGTGGCTTTTCAACGTCTTATGAAAGACGACGGAAGCAAAAACAGTTTTACGAGTGAAAAAGCGATTACGGCGTTAGCGTCGTGGACGCCCCTGTTATCGGCGGCGGATAGCACGAAAGTAGTTGTTTCGCCGTATATCCAAGCCCCGACCGCCGAGGCGGGAGCCGCCCGCACCTTTGGAGGCGGTAACGAAACGTTGGGAGGCGTCGAAGAAATTATTGGGCGTGAACCAACCCCGTTTACCGGAGTTATCCGCAAAGCCCCGCAGGAGGTTATCAAGGCATTAAAGGAAATGCAATGCGAAAGTTGGGGCGACAATTTGGGTATCTTCATTTTCGACGAAAACGGCGCAATAGGCGCAATCAAGGGGGGGGCAGACGGTACATATTACCCGATACCGATACGTTCGTTATTTATCGGCGATAAGACGTTGGGCGGATTGGAAGCCCCGGACAGCAACGCAATACAATGGTCGTTTTTGCCGAATTGGTCGGACGATTTGGCGATTGTTGCCCCGGCGTTTAACCCGCTTACGGATTTGAAACCCGCACAAGAGTAATGACGGCGAAAGTTACAAAGGTCGTGTTGGAGTGTCCGACCCTTAACACGACCGAAGAATTTGAGATTAACCACGCCGAACGCCTGTTGCGGATGCCTAACAATGGCGGTTGGCAGTTGCCCGAAAAAACACCTTTTGAATTTAGCAAAGAAAATGGGATTAGATATAAAACGCATAAGAAAGGAAATAACGGAACCGAGGAAAAAGGCGACGATAAATAAAGCGGTCATACACCAAAACCGCATTAAATTTCACGCCCAAACCAACGTAACGCCCTTAATGTGTTTACCCACGACCGATTTTTTGGCATGGGTTCAAAATCTTATCCCGCACGATAAATTCAAAATCTTCAAAACATTGTTCCGTTACCCCGTTCGTACCAACGAGGTAACGGGCATTTGTTTTGATAAGTTGAGCCGTATTTTCGACGGTCGTAACCCGGCGTTCAACTATCAATTCCAAAACACGGAACAACGGGACGATTGGGAGTATTACCGCCAAGATGTATTAAAGGAGCCGGAAATTTGGAGTACGAAAGGTTGGGAGTTTTTCAAGACGGAAATAAACAGCGTCTTAATAGTTGATTTGCCCGCCGAGCAAAACCCCGCCGACCGATACCCGACCCCGTATTTTTATTGGCTACCTATCGAAAGCGTCATAACCTTTGAGGCAAACCGGACAACCGGGGTTATGGATTGGATAATTTTCCGCCAACCCGATAAACGTATTGCAGTTATTGACGATGAACGATACAGAGTATTTGCAGAGGACGACGGCGGCAACATAGGCAAATTATTGGTTGATAACCCACACGATTTGCGCTATTGCCCCGCCCGTTTCTTTTGGAACGAGCCAATGAATTTGCGAGAACCGGACGTTAAACAATCCCCGCTAACAAAAGAATTGGAGGCGTTGGATTGGTTTTTGTTTTTCCATATATCGAAGCGGCATTTGGATATGTACGGGGCGTACCCGATATATTCCGGTTACGAACAATCGTGCGACTTTTCAAACGCCGAAAACGGCGATTATTGCGACGGTGGATTTTTGAAAGACAAACAAGGGTTTTACAGGTTAGACCAAGCCGGGTTATTGATGCGTTGCCCCAAGTGCGGCGACAAACGGATTACCGGGGCGGGTTCCTTTGTTGAAATACCGATACCGGACGGGGACAAACAACCCGATTTACGGAACCCGGTGCAAATGTTGACCGTTGACCGTTCAAGTTTGGATTACAACGTTGAGGAAGAAAAGAGATTGCGGGAAAACATTATTACCGCCGTCGTCGGACAAAACGAGGAAGTAACCCAACGGGAGGCGTTCAATGAACAACAAGTTAAAGCCGCATTTGAGAGCCAAAGCACGGTATTAAACCGAGTGAAAAAAGGCTTTGAAGCCGCCCAACAGTTCGTCGATGAAACGGTTTGCCGATTGCGATACGGCAATATGTTCGTATCTGCAAAAGTCAATTACGGCACGGAGTTCTATTTGTACGACGCAAGCGAGTTGCGGAACCGTTACAAGTCGGCAAAGGAAAGCGGCGCAAGTGAGGCAGAATTGGACGCCCTACAAAATCAGATTATCGAAACGGAGTACCGGAACAACCCAACCCAATTGCAACGTATGTTGATATTGGCAGAGTTGGAGCCGTACCGCCATTTGACCCGGAACGAGGTATTAGATTTGTACGGGCGTAACTTAATCCCGGAGAATGAATTGCGTATAAAGTTGAATTTCGCTAACTTTGTCCGCAGATTTGAGCGGGAGAATACAAACATTTTGGAGTTTGGAACGCAAATACCATTCGACGAAAAGATTTCAGTAATAACAAGTAAATTTAATGATTACGCAAATGAACACAATGTTAAGTAGTGAGGTTTGGCAGGATATACAAGGTTATTCCGGCATATACCAAGTTAGTACATTAGGGCGTATCCGTAGTTTGAAAAAAGGGAAAATCAAATTACTAAAGCCTTATATCAACAATATGGGTTATGCTGTTTTATCTTTATATGCTAACCAAAAACAAAAAACATATCATGTTCATAAATTAGTTGCTGAAACATTTTTAGTTAAAGTTGACGGCAAAAATTATATAGACCATATCAACGGTATTAAAACGGATAACAGAATTGATAATTTACGTTGGTGTACTCCAAAAGAGAACGCTAATTTTGAATTATCAATTATTAACCGAAAGCGTGCAATGCGTAAAGCGTGTGGAGTTTCTGTTAATCAATATGATTTAAGTGGTAATTATATTGCTACTTATGCGACATTAACAGATGCTCAAACTATTACAGGAATTGCATATCAAAATATACGTGCATGTTGTATTGGTAGGTATAAAACAGCCGGAAATTATATTTGGGAATTTAATAAATAAATTAAAATCATGAGAGTAAAAGTAAATGAGGGTAAAACAAAGGACGTCGCAATTACCGACGTCACCCCCGAAAACTACATTGTACCGAGCAACGAACAACATTTGTATCATTGCGTTATTGAGGTACGCAAGTTTGACAGCGAAACGGGCAAACGCTTATCCGTTCCCCGTATCCAAAAGTTCGGCAAAAAGTCCTTTGAAAACGGCATTTTGGACGCACTGAAAAAACAGGGTTACACGGTTACCGTATTGCACGACCCCAACGAGTACGTCAAGGCGCAAGCCGAGGAAAAAGCGGCACGAACCGCCGCACAGCAGAAAGCCGCCGAGGAAAAAGCCGCCGCCGATGCAAAGGCAAAGGCAGAAGCCGAGGCGAAAGCCAAAGCCGAGGAAAAAGCGGAGTTAAAGGCTGAAATTTTGGCGGAATTGAAAGCGGCGGGAGTTATCCCGGCGGAACCCGCCAAAGAAACCAAAGCCGAGGACAAACCCGGGCGAAAAAGTAACAGAGTATTAAACAATTAAAAATACGATTATGGCACAGATTGCACAGCAGGACAATTTGGTTATTGAAGTAACAACAACCGCCGCCGCATTGGATGGCGCAGCAAAGAAAAAGTTGATTGAATGTATTGAGGGCGGAACAATTACCGACGTCATTTTGGTAACAAAAGAGGTTGAAAAGAAAATCAGCCATGCCCGTGTTGTTAGTTGGTTGGTTGACACAACCGGGGATTCGCCAAAATACACAATTCATATTATTAACGCAAACAGCGGAGCAGTAGCAGCAATCGCACTTAATTAATTCAAAGGGAAAGAATTATGTTAACGAGAGAAATTTTAATTGCAAATGCGGCATTAGCCGGATTAACCGACGAACAAATTGCGGCAATTACAACATTGTCCGCAAACGACGAAAATAGCGTTATCGCCAAAAAGACGGGCGAAATTTACGGCGGATTGGATGCCGATATTTTGGCGGCGTCCGGTATCGCAAAGAACGGAACCGAAAAGACGTTTGATTACGCAAAACGTGTGGTCGCCGAGTTCAAAACCAAAGCGGAAAGCGCAAGCGCATTGCAAACCCAAATCGACAGTCTGACGAAAGAAAAGGCACGTTTGGAAAAGGCAATTGCCGACGGTGCGACCGATGCGGAAACCGCAAAGGCGTTGAAACAGGCGAAAGCCGATTTAACGGCGGTAACAACGCAGTTTAACGACCTCAAAAAAAAGTACGATGAAGCCGAAAAGAAATTCCAAACGGAGTTGTTCGGCGTTCGTATCGAGGGCGCATTGCAGACCGCAACCGCCGGGTTGAAATTCAAACCGGGATTGCCCGAAAGCGCAACAAAGGTTTTGTTAGCGCAAGCAATCGACAAAATTAAGGGTATGAATCCCGAATATATCGACGACGGCAAAGGCGGCAAAATCATTGCTTTTAAGGACAAAAGCGGCGCAATTATGCGTAACCCGAATAATCAGTTGAACCCGTACACCCCCGGCGACCTGTTGGCAAAGGAATTGGAAACAATGGGTATTTTGGATAAGGGACGCCAAGCCGGAGGCGGCGGAACGGTTCCCCCGGCGGGCGGTTCCGGCGGTGGTGGCGGAACAACCATTGACGTAACGGGCGCAAAAACCCGTGTAGAGGCTTACGAAGCAATCGCCGCAAACCTTATGGCGCAGGGCTTAACGGCGGGTTCCGAAAAGTTCGACGCCGCAATGAAACAGGCATGGCAGGACAACAATATTGCCGCATTGCCGGAAAAGTAAACAATCACGGGTAAAGGGTAAACCCGCATTTAATAACAATTAAATTTTTAACATTATGTCATTAGTAGCAACAAGATTGCAGAATTGGCGGATTGAAAACCCGGAATTAGACCGTAATATGACCCGCCCGTGTGAGTATGGCGCATTGGATTTTTTCATTGAGCAAACCAACGCCCCGTCTTCAATCATTAACCCCAATTTGCGTGACCGTGCGTTTGCGTCCATTGGTAACACGGTACAAGTACCCGTTATCAATTACGACGGCGATGTACAGGTTAGCAATGTCCGTTCGTGCGTTATCGCTGACGATGAAAATACGTCCGCATTGGTAACGGTTGTTTGGGCGACTTATGCCATTGGCTTTACAATGGTTCCCGCCGCCTACATGAACAACGAGATTTCCTACGAACACGACTTTTTGCGCAAAATGGAAAAGACGTGCCGGGCTTTGGCGAACAAATTGGACGTCGGAGCCGTTGCCGCATTGGAGGCAAACAAAACGCAGGTGTTCAAAACGTTGCTTAATTACACGCAGTCGGGCAACGTGGTACAGGTTCCAACCCAAATGGCGACCGAGATTTTGGGCGATATTAACCCGATTATGCGGGCTAACTGTTACCCGGAATATATCCACATTATCGCCAACGCCGGGGTTGATAGCCTTATCCGTAAACTTGCGCAACATGGCGTTTACAACGACGTAAACAAGCGCATGGAGTACGACAACAAGGTTTTGCACTACACGAACAACGTAACCGACGAATCGGGCAAAATGGGAACCATGTTTGCCGTTGCTGACGGTAATGTTGGTATCCTTACACGTGTTGACCGTGAGGCATTACGCCGCACCCGTGCGAATTTCCACGAATGGGACGTTGTACGTTTGCCGTACATTGATTTGCCCGTTGGTTCGCACTATTACACCGCCGTTGGCGACCAGTCCGCAATCATGGGCGACGCAACCGCCGATTTGACGTGCGCCGTTAAGGAGTATTTCGGATTTTCCGTTGACGTGGCGTATATGGTTGCTTACAACAGCAACCCGGATACCGTGGCAAACCCGATTATCAAAGCCGAGATTGCCGCCCGCAATCCGAACGAACCGTTGGGTATGCCTGTATATGTAACCAACGCCGGGGAATTTCCCGCCGGAGGTGGTGCGGGCGCATAACACCGGAACATAACGAATTGTTAAACCGAGGGGACGGGGTGGTTATCCCCGCCCCCTTATTTATTTCAAACGCAGATGTACCGATTAAAAGAAATACAGGACGCATTATTGCACGTCGTCGGGTGGGAACAATCATACGACCCGGCAAAGGCGATAGACGACAATTTAACGCAGACGGAAAGCGGTTTGACGTTTCAAGGTGCGCACCCCCTTGTTACTTTGGAAAATGTCCGGGCAATCGTCCCGGATGATTTCGTTTTTCAATATCCGGTTTGGAACATGATAACGGAGTACAAAGCCGGGGCAAAGGTTCGCCACAACAACAAAGTTTGGATTGCCGCACGGGACAACCAAAATGAGGAACCGACCGAAAGCGATTTTAACGACGATTACAACGACGATTACGGCAACCCCTATTGGCAACCGTACAATTTCATTTCCGATTATGTGGAGCGGTTGACCCGTAACGGTATTGCGCAAATGGTACAAACATTCACGCAAATAAAGGGATTGGATAAGGAAACAAAGAACCTGTTGGAACGGCGCACGTTCTTTGACGGTGCGGGACGTATCCGGGCGACGTTGCCGAATAATCATAAATTAGTCGGGTTTGAAATTGTCCCGGTTCGTTCTATGGGCGTAACAATGAAAATCGAGCAAATCGGGTTGCAAATGACGGGCGCAACCGGGGTTGTTCGTATGTATCTTTTCCATTCGTCCCAAATTGACCCGATAAAGACGTTTGATTTGAATTTTACGCAGACAAACGGCGGTTTTCAGTGGTTCCCGTTGAAAGATTGTTATTTGCCGTATATCAGTACCGGAAACAACGCCGGGGGGTCGTGGTTCCTTTGTTACAACCAAAACGATTTGCCCGCCGGGATGCAGGCAATTAACATGACAAAGGATTGGAGCCGGGAGCCGTGCGGGACGTGTACGGGTTACGTTGATTTGGAGCGTTGGCGGGAAATAACCAAGTATTTACAGGTATCCCCGTTTATGATGAACGCCCCGGAAACATTCGACGAATACCCGGAGTTGTGGGATATTGCGTTGACGATGTACACCAATACGCAGAATTACGGGTTGAATTGCGAAATAACCGTTGGTTGCGACCTAACGGATTTTATCATTAAGGAAAGGCAGATTTTCCAAACGGTTATCCAACGACAGGTCGCCGCAATCATGTTGCGCACTTTGGCAATGAACCCCGACGTTAAGGTAAACCGGAACCAAGTAAACGCAAGCCGGATGGAAATTCTTTACGAGTTGGACGGCAACGTTGAGGGTCGCCCCGGCGGTTTGGGTTATGACCTTAAAAAAGCATACGAGGCGTTGCGGTTGGATACGCAGGGTATCGACCGTATTTGCCTTACTTGTAATAACCACGGCGTAAAATACCGGACAACGTAAGATTATGGCGGGGTTAAAGTCAATACAGGATTTACGCAACCGGGTTGCCACGTTCAACAACGGGTTATCGTCCGGCGCATACATTCAACAAATCATTTGGGACAATGACGCCTATATTGTTGATATGAACGCCGAGGAACAATTGTTTGAACAGGGTATTAACCGTTTGGGCGTGGAAATTATGGATTACGCCCCGTATTCGCCGTTGACGATAGCCATAAAGGAGGAAAAAGGGCAACCGACAAACCGGGTAACGTTACGGGATACCGGGGATTTTGAAGCGTCGTTTTTTTTGGAAGTCGGCGACAAACAATTTGAAATAAAGGCGTCGGATTTCAAAACGGAGGACTTAATAAAAAAGTACGGGCGGCAGATATTGGGATTGACGGACGAAAATATTGCGGCGTTGATTTGGCAATATATATTCCCGGACTTAATGAAGAAAGCAAAAAACGTATTATATGGCAACGAATAAGAAAACAACCCCTATAATTCCCAACCCGGTTTTAATCGACCGGGTTTTGGGGAACATACAAACCGGGTTAATGGATAACGTCGATTGGTTGGACGTCGCATTTGGGCGGGCGCAACGTATCGCCAAAGTGATACAGGGCAAACGCTATTATACCCCGAACGTATATGCGGGCGGGACGGAATGGAGAGGCAACAACGATTATATCGACGTTTCCCCGGATGCCAATATTGGCAATTTTTCGTTCTTTTGGATAGACGACCCGCAAACGGTCGGTTGGGTTCCCAAAGAGCAAAGCGAGATTAAAGCCCCGTTTTCCCTTATTGTTTGGTTCGATTTGCGCAAGGTTTACCCCGGTCAACTCAACAACCGGAATACCGAGGCATTGAAGAACGAAATATTGACCGTCCTAAATGGCGGGTTTTGGCTGAAAGACGGAACGATTGTAATAAACCGGATTTATGAGTTGGCGGAAAACGTGTACCGTGGGTTTACGTTGGACGAAATAGATAATCAATTTTTAATGCACCCGTTCGGCGGTTTTCGCTTTGAGGGTGTATTGTCAGTTAATCAACCTTGTAACATTTAACGATATGGTAACTTTCATTATTTGGGTTTTGGTCGTGGCAACCGTGGCGGCGTTCCTGTTGACCCTGTTAAAAAAGTGGGGCGTTATTGAGTACGTCCAAGTTCACGGCAACGACTTTTTTGTTAAGATGTTCAATTGCGGCTTTTGCTTATCATGGTGGGCGGGGGTCGTTTTGTCCGTCCTGTTTGCTATATGCACCGGGAACCCGGCATTGTTATTGGTTCCGTTTTGTTCAACAGTCATAACCCGCATACTCTTATGAAAACGACAAAGATAGGGGAACGGGCGGTTGTGTTGTACGATAGTATCGACGAATTGCCGATTTTGCGATTTCACGCATATAACAAAATGTTGCTTATCGACGCCGGGGTTGGGTCGGATTTGAACGATTGGGATGCGCATATTGAAAAGGCAATCCGGTTTATCCGAAAGGAAAAGCCGGATTTGGCGGAAAAGGAATTGGATAATTTGCGGCAAAACGTTTATTTCGTCCAATCCGCCATATCGCCAAAGTATTTGGCGTTTGCCTGTTTGGTTAAGTCCGTGGACGGAACCGAATACAACGATATGACGGCGGACGGTTTGCAAAAGGTATTGGATTTATTCGCCGATGCGCCGAACGCCGAGTTGACCGCCCATTTGGAAGCGGTTAAAAAAAAAATAGACGATGAATTGCGTTTGTATTTTCCCCGGTTGTTCGATGATGCGACATTGAAAGAGTATTACGATAAATTGAAACAAAGAACGATTGTTGTATTACGCACAATAATAGACGGTCGGGCAACCGAGGCGGACGCAAAAGAGATTGACGACATTACGGCGGAGTTGATAACCTATTTCAACCCGCAGACGTTTACCGGGTCGGAAAGCGTGGAAATTAGGCATGACAGACAATTTGAAAATATGTGTTTGATATTGTCCCAAAATTTGCATGTTGACCCAAAGAAATTTACCGTTTTGGAATATTACAACGCATTTGAGTATATCAAGGAACAAGCCAAAAAAGCAAACAAGCAAAAAAAGGTAAAATAAGGCGATTTCCGGCGTTTTTATTTTTAGGCGATAAATTACACGTTTGAGAAAAGAAAATGCAACAGACGGGGAATTCCCGTAAATAACTTAACAATCGGCGTATGGCAGATAATAACAACCCAATCAAATATTCGGATTTAATAAGCCCGGATAATTCGATTACAGATTTGATAAAACAATTGGATGAACTTTCGGACACCTATACAAATGCACTGAAAAATATCAAAGCCGAGGCAATTCAATTGGCGGATATTCTGAAAAAGGTTTCCGGCGCAACGGAGGACGGGCGAAAGACAACAAAAAAAGCCGCAGACGATGCCGAACGTTTGGCACGTGCGCAACGTGATTTGGCGTTTGCAGAAAGCGAGAACGCCAAAAAGTTAGCCGAGTTAAAATTGGCACAACAGGAAGCGAACCAAATTAATAAACTGATTGTGAAAATAAATCAATCCGCCGAGGGTAGTTATAACCGTTTATCGGCGCAATATTCATTGAATAAGATTTATTTAAACAACATGACTAAAGCCGAACGGGAAAACACCGAGGAGGGGCGAAAATTGGTTGCACAAACCAAAGAAATATACGAAGAAATGAAACGTTTGCAGGAAGCAACCGGGAAATTTCAATTGAACGTCGGAAATTATACGGAGGCGTCCGACGCAATTATTGCGTATGGCGACAAATTAAAAGAAACGTTAGGTTTAAATAGCGCATTTGGCGAAAGTCTTTTGGCGTTAGGACGTGGCGGGGCTGAAAGTAAAGCCGTTTTTACAGCTATTGGCGACGGGGCAAAAGCATTGGGAAAAACTTTGTTGGGATTACTTTCAAACCCGGTTTTTTTGGCGATTGCCGGAATTGCGGCGGCGGGTGCGGCGTTTAAATGGTGGTACGATTATAACGCCGGGTTAGTTGAGGCAACGAGATTGACGCAACAATTTACCGGGAAAAGTGGCGATGATTTGAAAGCGTTTAGAAATGAGGTGCAAGCCGTCGCAGATTCGTTCGGCGCAGATTTCCGGGAAACATTGATTGCAACAAACGCATTATCAAAACAATTTGGTATTTCTGCAAATGAGGCATTGCAGTTGGTTAAGGATGGTTTTTTGTCCGGAGCCGATGCGAACGGGGAATTTTTAGACACGTTGAAAGAATACCCGGCATATTTCAAAGAGGCTGGAATATCAGCAGACCAATTTGTTGCGATTGTAGCCCAAACAAACAAAATGGGTATCTTTTCGGACAAAGGCGTTGACGCAATTAAGGAGGCAAATTTGCGTTTGCGTGAAATGACGACGGCGACGGCGGCGGCTTTGGACGGTATCGGTATTTCGTCGGAACAAGTTCAAAAAGATTTGCAGACCGGAACCAAAACAACGTTCGATGTTATACAAGACGTTTCCGCAAAATTGGCAGAATTGCCGGATAATGCGGCAACGGTCGGGGCTGCAATTGCAGATATATTCGGGGGTCCCGGAGAGGACGCCGGATTGCAGTATTTGCGCACGTTGAAAGATATTTCAACAAACATGGATGAAGTAAAAGGGAAAGCCGGAGTTTTGGCGCAATTGCAGGAGGAACAATTGCAAAGCCAAATTGAGTTGCAAAACGCATTATCCGGGTTGTTTGACGCAACCGGAGGAAATTTTGAAACGTTGACAACGCAGGCAAAAGTTTTTGTTAACCAAGGATTGACGGCGATAATAAAAGGGGTTATTGATGTTGTCAATTACTTGATTGAGTTATACAATGAAAGTGTTTTGATACGTGCAATTTGGAATGGGATTGTTGCCGGATTCAAAACAACATTTGATACGTTGGGAAATTTGTTTGGATTCTTTATTGATATAGTCAAAGCAACCGGAACCGCATTAAAGGGGGCGTTTACGTTAGATTTTGACGACGTAAAAAAAGGATTGGCAGATTATGCAGCAGCGTACGGAAATTTGGTTAAAGCCCAAGTTAAAGACATAACAGAAAATTTCCAAGAGGGTTTGGAGGGTATGCAAAAGAAAATAAAACCGTTAACAATCCCGGTTTCTGTTGGAGATACCCCGACGCCACAAACAGACAATAAGCCCGTAACGACACAGAACCCAACCGTAACGCCAAGGGGTAAAAGCGATGCGGAAAAGGCAGCAGAACAACAAGCAAAGCAAATTGAAGCGGCTTATAAAAAGAATTTGGAGGCAACCCGGAAATTGCAGGATGTACAATTGCAGTTGGAAACCGACGAATGGGCAAAGCGTAGGCAGCAAACGCAATATCAGTATTCCCGACAGATTGAGGATTTGCAACACCAATTACAGACCGAAAAGGATTTGAACGAAACCGGACGGCAGGCGATAAACGCAACAATTACGGCGTTAGAACAGCAGCAGACAGAGGCGTTGTTGAAAATAGAGCAAGAACGGCAGTTGCAAGAATTGGCATTGCAGAAAGAAAGCATTGAATTACGTTTGCAAGCGGTTAAGCAGGGAAGCGAGCAGGAACGACAATTGCGTATGCAGTTGTTAGAGAATGAAAGACAAACAGCATTGTTGCAGAATGAGCAAAAGCCGACCGGACAACAGCAGGACGCCGGGGTAATTAATGCCGGATTTGACGTTAAGGGAAGCGCAATTGCCGACGAATATTTGCAAACGCAATTAATGATGTTTGACCAACAACAAGCGTTGGCGCAATCTGAATTTGATTTATTAAGAAATTCAGAAGCCCGGAAAACCCAATTCCGTTTGCAGGCAGAAAAGGAACGTTTGCAAAAGGTATTAGAATTGAACGAGCAAGCAGCCAATAAATTGTCAGATGTTGAAGTACAAACAATTCAAAACACAATAAAAAAGATTGACCAAGAAATTGAGCAGTCAAAAGGAGAGGAACGAGGAACAGACATTTACGGTTTGTTTGGGCTTAATTTGGACGACGACCAAAAGGAGGCAATAAGTACGTCCGTTTCCTTTGCTATTGAGCAATTAAATAGTTTTTTGGATGCAAAAGTACAAGCCGCCGACGCCGCCGTTTCCGCCGCCGACAAAGAGGTTGACGCAAGCCAACGCCGATTAGATGCGGAATTAGAGGCACGGGCGAACGGTTACGCCAATAATGTTGCAATGGCACAAAAGGAGTTAGACCAAGCCAAAAAGAACCAAGAAAAAGCCCTAAAGGAGCAACAAAAGGCACAGAAAGCACAGGCGGCAATACAAACGATACAACAAATTGGAAACCTTGTAACGGCGTCCGCTTTGATTTGGTCACAATTGGGGTTCCCGTTTGCAATCCCGGCAATTGCTATAATGTGGGGTTCCTTTGCCGCCGCCAAAATCAAAGCCGCCCAATTATCCAAATCAGCCAACGCCGGGGGTTCGGAAAGTTACGGCGATGGTACGGTTGAATTGTTGGCGGGCGGTTCCCACCAATCCGGGGACGACGTGGATTTAGGAACCAAACCGGATGGAACCCGGAGGCGTGCCGAGGGCGGGGAATTTTTCGCCGTTATCAATAAACGTAATTCCCGCCGTTTCCGTCGTTTAATCCCGGACGTAATAAATAGTTTGAACCGGGGAACATTTCCCCAAAAGTATCTTAATGCCTACAATACCGACGGCGTTAATGTAGCGGTTCAACAGAACAACGCACCGGATTTGCGAGATTTGAAAAACGATGTAAGGGAGATTAAGGAACAGAACCGACGACGGGTTTACGTAGATGGCGACGGAAATACGATTGAAAGTTACAAGAATTTGAAACGTAAAATAAAAAGACTATGACACCAAAATATAGATTCTTTTTGCAGATAGGAGAGGACGGAACCAAACAAACCGTCCGCCCAAATTATAAGGATGATTTAACGTTGGATTATGAGTTGGAAACAAATCAAAGGTTTTACCGGGCTAAATTGTCCGGTAAAATAAACTTTGTCCGTACTGATTACGATATTATCAATGACGCCCCGTTTGATTCTGAATTTTTCCTATATATCGAAAAAAGCGATGATTGGGGACAAACATACAATCAATACTATAAAGCAAAATTTATGAAAACAGATTGTACGTTTAATGATGATGATAAATTGGTTACGGTACAGCCGGAAACAACAGACCAATACGACGACGTTTTGGCAGGATTGGAAAAGGAATACAATTTAATAACGTTAGCCCCGACAATCCAACGGATAACGATAAACAAGCGTCCATTAATTCAAATATACGTGCCGGGGGATAGCGTTGTTTCTTGTTTTTTGGGCGGTACGAATTGGGAACAAGATGCAAACGCCACGAGCGACCAAAGCGCATTAGTGCAAACGTATCATTTCGCTTTATGTAATATTTTGAAAGAAATACAGATTACGCCGAACGGTTCCCCGGCGGTAATAGGGGGATTATATACCGGACGAATGGCGACGGGTGCAAGTGCGAATAATTTCGAGGGGGAATTATACTCAAAATCAAACGTAAATTATTATATCTATATTTCGCAACAAAGAATTGACGGTTTACCGTTTGGGGCTGTTATAGTCGAGATACGCAAACGCTCCGATGATACGGCAATGTTTCGTTACTCTAAGTCTACAACGTTGCCTTTTGATACGTTGGAGTTTGATTTAACCGCTGTTGAGGGTTCCGGCGCAACGGGTACGATGCACGCCGATATGAAAAGTTATAATATATATGCCCGGTATTTGTGCGATGTGGAGAAAATCAACGATCTAAATACATATCCATTGCCCGCCGATGATATAGTTGATAATAACCGTAATTATAGGCGTGCGATTGGTTACGCAATTGACGTGGCGTTTATCTCAAACAACTTTTCAGACACCCCGACCGAGTGGGGATTAGCGGACAACGGAAAGTATTTTGCGCCGCCTTATTCCATATACGGACAAACGTTTTATCCAATTGCTCGGTCGACGTGGCGTTATGCGTCGTTGTGGTTTGGGTTTTATTTGATGGATTGGTTATTAGAGGAAAAAGCGAGGAAAGAGTATACTTTGCGGGATGCGTTCCCGGTTGCGTCTTGTATATCTGTTTTGCTTAATCAGATTGCGCCCGGTATAACCCACGAAGCGACAGCGGAATATAGCCAATTTTTATACGGCGGAAACAATCCAATATCCGGGTTGAATTTCCGGTTGTTTGTATCGCAGAAAACAAACATTATAAACGGGGAATATCAGCAACCCGCACAAAAAGCCCCGACGACCTTACAACAATTTACCAATATGTTACGGGATTGTTTTAAATGTTATTGGTTCATTGAGGACGGCAAATTTAAAATCGAACATATCCAATATTTCCGCAATGGCGGTTCCTATTCCGGCGGGGCTATATTAAGCCACGATTTGACAAAGGAATTGAATTTGCGCAACGGGAAACCGTGGGCGTTCAACATGTCGGAATATTCGTTTGATAAGGTCGATTTGCCGGAACGTTACCAATTTGAATGGATGGACGACGTTACGGCGGCATTTGAAGGGTTGCCGATACAAGTAATAAGCAAGTATGTAACGCCCGGAAAGGTTGAGGAAATTAATATATCAAACTTTACGTCCGATATTGATATGATGTTGTTAAACCCCGGCAATATGAGTTCGGACGGGTTCGCCTTGTTTGCCGCCGTTCCGCCAACGTCCGGGTCGCAATGGATATTACCATTTACCCGCCAAACTATTAACGGGGTCGAATACTTTTTGCAAAACGGATATTTGGCGTTTATCAATCTGCAATCCCCGTATTGGTTATATGATTTACCCGCCCGTCGTGTATCAATAAACGGTTCCGAGGTTTACGCCCGTGGCATTGAGAGAAAGAAAAAGCAAACGTTTAGTTTTCCCGCCACGGACGACCCTAACCCGATGCAACTAATAAAAACATATATCGGTAACGGTCAAATTGATAAATTAAGCGTAAATTTACATAGTCGTTCAATTAAAGCAACGTTGAAATATGATACAGAATAACAATACAAGCGTTTTGCCGTGGTACACGTCAATAACGCAACAAAACCATAGAAAAAGTTACGCATACGGCGCAATTTACCCGTTATTTGCCCCGGCTGATAGATTGTTGCCGTTTCAGATAATAAGAAACACACGGTCAAACAATGTTACGTCAGTGGTATTGTATGAAAAGACCGGAAAGCAAGTTTCAAACATAACAACGTATATGAAAGAAACCGGATTGCAGATTGTCCGGTTTCAAACGTTGGGTTATGATGTTATATTGTACCCGTCAATATTACCCATGCCATTAAATCAGTTGGACGGAATATATTATATGACGTTATCGGATGGCGTTCAAACGTGGTATTCTGAAATGTTCACGGTCGTACAAGATGTTTCCGGTTACTTAAAAATACAATGGTGGGATATTGAAAATTTGGTATTTGACGCCGGGCAAATAGTATATAAAAACCCGGATTTCAAAAATACGTTGTACCTTTGTACAGAGTTAGGAAAGCCGGATTATGAATTTGAAGAGGACGGAGAAGAACGGGACGGGTATTTTTTTCCGGAAAAACAAATATCGGTCAAAACGTTTAAATGTACGATATTGGCACCGGAGTTCCTTTGCGACGTTATGCGTTTTATCCGTATGGCTGATTACATACATATAACTGACAAGTACGGCAGGGAATACGATTGCGACACGTTTTTAATTACCCCGAAATGGCAAACGCAGGGGGATTTGGCGAGCGTGGAAATTGAGTTTAAAACAAATACCGTCGTGAAGAAAATAGGACGTGGGTATATTATCAGTAACAAGGGAGATTTTAACGAAGATTTCAATAATGATTTCGACAACAATTAAATTAATTAGATTATGGGAAATTACGAGCAATTAAAGCAGGCGGTTGCCGACGTTATTAAGACAAACGGAAACCAAGAAATTACCGGAGCAATATTGCAAAATGCTTTATTGTCTATTATTTCAACGGTTGGAAGCAATGCAACATTTGCGGGTATTGCAGTACCGAGTACAAATCCGGGAACACCCGACCAAAACATTTTTTATTTAGCGTCAGAACCGGGTATTTATACTAATTTTGGTAATGTGGAGGTAACGGATAAAGTATTTGTTATCAAAAATTCAAATGGTAATTGGGTCGCACAAAATTCCGGAATACCTAATTATTCAAAATTAAATGGTATTTCATTGAGTGGTAATTGCGTTTCATTAAGGGATGCAATATATATTGAAAGTGATGGTTCTTATAATTTAAGAATATTTTTTCAAGGATATAATTTCATATTTACGGGAAAGAAAAACTTTCAAACATCTCAATCAAATCTTTCAATTAGTATTAATGAGCAAAATTTCTTTATAATTTATACAACTGAGAGTGATAAAGGATTGTATTTTGTAAAATATAGTAAAGGAAATACAATCCCAGATGATGGTATAGTTTTAATGATTTTATCAAATAAAGGCGCAATAAAAGTATATTATTCAGCAGCTAAAACATATAAGATAAATGAAATTATATACGAAAACTATTTGCCAACAAATATCACTAATATATTGGTTCCAAAAGCTACAAGAGATAATATTGTTTTCAATACGATAAACAAAACTATTCAATTAGGAAATTCCGAAGGTGCTGCATTTTTGTTTTACGAAAATTCAACAAAGGCATTAAATAATATTGAAGTATTTACGGTTACTGATTTGGATTTTGTTTATATATTATTTGATATTCAACAAAATAACCTGATTGAGGTTCCTTTTGCTAATATAAAAAACTATGATAGTGACAATTATGTATTAATTGCCATTATTTATAACTTTGAAAAAATATTATGGTCATGCGGTAATTATAAAATTGACGGGGTTTCATATTCATTGCAAGAGGTTGCGGCAAATATAAATAATGTAAAATCAGATTTAGAAAAAATAAATGATTTTACGTTGAATAATGTTCAGTTAGCAATAAGAGATGTATTGAATATTACAAGTGATGGAAGTAATTTCAAAGCAAAATTAGGTACGCGATATTATTTTATTTTTAATGCAAAACAAAAGGTACAATATCAAAATGATGAGGTTTCTGTAGCACAGCAAGATTTAAAGGGTTTTGCTACTATTTATTTAGATTTGTCAGAAAAACCCGCAGGAGTAAATCAAACATGGAATTTAAAAATTGTACCTTTTGATTCATATTTCGGAACAACAAGTAAAAACACTATATTAATTGCACTTATAAATATTAATGCAAATGATATATTATTTACGGCATGTAATACCGTAATATGGAATGATAAAACATATAAAAACATTATTGAATATAATCCAATAGAAGACAAGACTACAAATTTAAAGTATGGTCAAATAGGGGATTCAATAACATATTTATATGACAACAAATGGGAAACTTCGTATGACGATAGAAATACAGCAGATGGAAGAACCGGATATAAAAACGAAAATGGATATGGAGTTTTATTTGCAAAATATATAGGTGTTTCTTATGAAAATCATTATCCACAGGGGGCAAATGGTAGAACATTTTGTGATTATTACGATGAATGGGAAGAGGGGCATTGGACGTTCCCAAATGGTATAAACATTTGGACTATATTTTTAGGTACAAATGATTGGGGTACAGAAAGACACCCATTAGGAACAAAAGATGATTATCTAAATAATACATATTCTTCGGGTAACCGAACTACATACGGAGCAATAAGAAAAATTGTTGACAAAATCAGAAGCCAAAATGATGGAAAAGTTACACCACGGATTATATTTATGACACCAATGCAAAGAGGTTGTTTCGCATACGGTGACAATGCAAGTTCTACATTTATGAAGTCTGCAATTAAGATAGGAGAAAACGCACAATGGGAATACGTTCAAAATAGTTACGGATTCACATTAAAAGATGTTGTAGATGCAATCAAATGGGTGTGTGAGTACGAGTCATTTAGATGCGTTGATTTATTTAACAACAGCGTAGTTGATAAAAAATATTTGAATATGTCACAAACATGGGAAGAATTAGAACCAAATTATCCAAGTAATTGGATATATCAAGACACATTGTATGACAATTTGCACCCAACGGCAGGGGTAGGAACTAAAAAAATTGCAGGTAGATTGATAGATGAATGTAAATATGATTTTTACGATTTAGTGTAAATAAAAAATAGTTTATTAATATGGAAAGAATATTTAATTGGGAACAATGGCGTATTATTGCCATTTCCACGGTTAGCCCGTTATTTGGGTATGTAACCCCGACAAAGGGTTTTG